>OLVX01001179.1_pt1 | contig 23001 bp, 19 predicted proteins | sample 1673271 | NCBI WGS metagenome assembly OLVX01 (sample SAMEA3178939, study PRJEB25190) | human gut metagenome | biome: human gut; feature: human-associated habitat; material: faeces | place: Austria | collected 2013
ACGAACGCCATCGACGGTCTGCCGCACTGCATCACCCACGCGACCGTGACGGGCACGAAGAATGGCACGACGCTGACTGCGGCAAACGTCTCGTACACTTACGGCAACCATATGGCACTGGTCAAGGATGAAATTTCCGGCAAGACGCTGCGCTATCACTTCAACGATGACGGCAATCAGGTCAGTGTGGATGACGAACTGGGTTACGCGATGTACACCCGCTATGACCGCACCGATGACAACGCGAATGCGCCGATTAACCACGCGACGGAACGCTCCCGAATGCAGCGGGTGGTCAGAAATTTGCTGCTCGACCCGATGTGCGAGGAAAACAGCAGCGTCTGGGAGAAAAGCAGCACTGGCACGATTACGCGCGACCAATCCACGCGGCAGTTCGGGCTTGTTTCGTATCGGCTGACGATTTGGTCGAGCGACTGCGTGTATGTCCGTCAGGCGGTGACGCTCACACCGGGCAAGTCGTACACGTTGTCGGGATATGTGCGTTCTGGCGGCCCGCGCGGTGTGATGCGCGTTGCGTACACGGTGGGCGGACAGGAAATTACGCTGGATTCTGAGCCGGGCAAGGTGTGGGAAAAGACGGACAACATGCCGTATGAGCGTGTGTCTGTGTCCTTCACGCTGCCGGAAAATGCAGAACCTAAGGTTTACTGCATGGCGTACTGCGATATGCAGAACGGCTTCGCGGGCGGCAATTGCTGGTTCGATGCAATGCAGCTGGAAGAAGGGCTGACGCTGAATCATTTCAATATGGTTCAGAACAGTGACTTCTCTGTGACCGGTACGGATGGCAAGCCGAAGGCATGGACGATTGGCAAAAACGATGCGTCGTATGTTGAAGTGCTGCCTTTGGACGCGCCGAAGGATGAATTTCATGCACCGGACTGCCTGAAACATGACAATACGCAGAAAATTCGTCTGGCAGGCCGCTACGACCGCACGGTCACGTATTACCAGCAGTTCCGGCATTACGGCAAAATCGGCGACCGATTCACGGTGGGCGGCTGGTGCAGCTCGTTCGCGAAGAAGAACGATCTGGACAACTACATCTACTGCCGAATTACCGTTCAGTTTACTTCCGCTGACCCTGTGACGGACAAGAGCTACTGGGCAACAGGCGGCTCGGCGGTCTTCAATGCGGAGGAAGGCAACTGGCAGTTCGCGAGCGCGGGCATTGTCGCGCCCGACAACTGCACCTATATCCGCGTGGTCTTGCAGATGAATCGGCAGATGAACTTTGCAGACTTTACGGGCATCTACCTGTACCCGGAAGCGTTCGGTACGCAGTATGTTTATGACAAAAATGGAAACCGCAAGACGCGGAAGATGCTCTACGGTGGTCAGGAGAAATCCGAGTTCGATGGCGCGGACAACCTGACGAAGCACACCGCCGCGGGTCGCACGGTGTCCAGCACCTTCCATTATGGCGACACGGAAGCGGAGCAAAAGAAGCATCTGCTGCTGAAAAGCATTGCGCCGCTGGGCAGCGTCGGTACGTTCACTTACGATGCGTTCGGAAATCTGCTGACGAGTCAGGTGCAGGATGCGGATGCGAATCCGAGCTACTTCATCCGCGGCGAAACTTCGTACACGAATGATGGCAACTATGTCACGGAGCAGAAGGACGCGCGCGGCAAGATTGTGCGCACAGAAACCGATCCGCAGCGCGGCACGACGATGAGCGTGACCGACGCGAAGGGGCAGACGGTGGAATACAAGTACGACGAATTGCGGCGAATTGTAAAAACTTCTGCAAACGTGGGCGCAAAAGAAGGAATTCTGACAGCACATAACGAATATACCTATGACGCAAAGCGTGGGAATCTGGTCGAAATCCGTCACAATACGGACGGGAACGCCGCGAACGACGTGGTGTATACTTTCGAGCAGGACGCGCTGGGTCGCCAGACAGCGGTCAAGGTCGGCAGTCAGACCTTGTCGCAGAGCGCGTATCAGAACGATCCGACGAAGCCGAATTTCGGCACGCTGACCGCGACGACATACGGCAACGGGGCGAAAATCCGCAGTCGGTACGACGATTTCAACCGCGTGACGGGGGTGGTGTACGGCGAGAAAACCGCGCCGAGATACGAATACGACTACAACGCGAAGGGGCAGGTGGCACGAGTCCGCGACAATCTGCTGAACCGGACGACGCAGAGCGAGTACGACTTGGCGAATCGTCCAGTGCGCGTAAAGACGTCGGAGGACGCGAAGCACGTCTACACGGGACAGGTCGCTTACGACAACGTATACGGCAACCTGAGCGAATTCACGGAGAAAGTGGGTGAAAATCGACAGGAATATGGGACGAAATTCGGCTATGATGACGAAAATCGTCCGACGTCGCTGACATACAGCATTGGTGCGACCACCATTGGGCAGAGCACGACGACCATTGACAAGCTGAATCGGACGACGTTCTCGGCGGTCAAGCTGGGCAGCAAAACGTTCACGAGCGAGTACCATTTCGCGGCGGGCGGCTACGGCACCGGCAGCGTGACGAATCTCGTTTCGTCGATTACCCAGCCCGGTTGCAATTGCGGCTACGGTTATGATGACAACGGGAACATTGCGAGCGCGACGCTGAACGGCAAGTGGACTGGCTACACCTACGACGAACTTGGTCAGCTGATTCAGGTCAACGACCACAGCGATACCCGTTCCGGCGAAAATGGTACGACGTGGAAGTATACCTACGACCTCGGCGGCAACATCCTGAAAAAGGAACGCTTTGCGTATGCCGATACGACGACTCCTCTGGAAACCGTTACCTACGAATACGGCGACGCGAACTGGCGCGACAAGCTCACGGCGGTCAACGGCAGCACAATTCGCTATGATGCGATTGGCAATCCGCTGAACGACGGAACATGGACGTACACTTGGCAGAACGGCAGACAGCTGCAAAAGATGCAGAAGGCGGGCGTGACAGCTGAATTTGTGTACAACGCGGACGGCTTGCGTGTGCAGAAAACGATCAACGGCGTGGTGACGAAGTACACGCTGCACGGCAAGAATGTTGTGCATATGACTTCCGGCACGGATGAGCTGCACTTCTTCTATGACGCGCAGAACCGTCCGGCGGTGGCGGTGTACAATGGCACGACGTATGCCTACGTCAAGAGCTTGCAGGGCGACATTGTTGCGATTCTGGATGAGAATGGCAATACCGTCGTCAGCTACGGCTACGATGCGTGGGGCGCGCCGCTGTGGTGCACTGGTGAACTGGCGGAGACGCTGGGCAAGGTGCAACCGTTCCGCTATCGCGGGTATATGTTCGATGAGGAAACAGGGCTGTACTATCTGCGGAGCCGGTACTATTCGATAAGAATCTGCCGGTTTATCAATTCCGATGCAGTGTTGCTCAAAACAGAAAATTTTGCTCACAATGGCTATACATACTGTTCAAACAACCCGATTTATTTTTTAGATACATCTGGCACATGTGTTACTTGTTCATATTGCGAAGAATGCGGTGAAGAACACCTCCTTTTCGCTGGTGAGTTTGGGGATAAGATGGAGCATGTCCAGAAAAAGAATTATAAAAATGGACGAATGAAGGTCTGTCAATTCATGGCGCTTCTTGAGCAAATGCGGATTGAAGAATGGGAATATGATCACGATACTGCGTATGGTCGTGTCGATTGTGTTGGCATATATCGTTATACCATGTATTGGTATTATTCTGCAAGTTCAGTGAAGGCGTTGAAAATTTCTACGCATGTTGAGGGAACATATAGGAACTCTGCATATAACAAAACGGATCCGAAGAAAAACGTTGTTGGTAAAGGGAAAATCGACGCAAACACTGAGTTTAGAATTGGAATGGGCTTGTTTCGTAATCCATTTGGCGATGATGGGCACTTTGCAGTATATGTTGGTAACTATTTCCCCGGATATGAGAATGCTGTTATTGAATCTGTATATGGTGGCGTAATAATTCGCGAATTATCCGAATCTGAAGCAATAAACGACCCATTTACGCATTATGGCTACATGAAAGGAATTGACTACACAAATTAAATCAGGAGAATAATAATGCATTTTAAAACAATCGCACTCGTTTTAGCAATTTGTACAACGCTGATGGAGCTGTTTCCATTTTCAAATGCCGCTGTGTGTAAACACTGCAACACGAGCAATAACGAGTGCTTCGTTGATACATTCGGCATTACTTATTGCAATGGTGTCCTTGTCTCTTATCCAGAGCAGCTTGAACTGACGAAATATTATGTAGATACTCGTTGCTGTGCGATAGGTGAGGGTGCTTTTTCTGAAAATGACTTTTTACAAGATGTATTTATCCCTGATGGTGTGATTGTGATTGGCGACAACGCATTTGAAGGTTGTAGCCGATTATCTACAGTGCATCTTCCGGATTCATTGTTAATTATCGGTTCAAATGCCTTCACGCTATGTACTTTATTGGAAGATATTGATTTGCCATTGAACCTTCACAGCATTGGGTGGCAAGCATTTTGTGACACATGGAGTCTTAAAGAAGTAGCTTTCCCTGAAACACTAAGGTTTGTTGGCGATGAAGCTTTTGCATATTCTGGTGTAAAAGAAGTTTTCGTACACTCTGTGTATATTCAGTGCGGATATGATGTGTTTACGCCAGATTCGTTGGAAGCAGGAGACAACCTGATGCTGCACTTCCGGGAAGATGTATTCTCTGAAGAAATTGGCGATGTTTCCGCATGGATTGAGGAAATACAGCAAGTCGATGGAATAACGGTCATCTTTGATATTCCTGCAAATTAAACATTCCAAAGATGATTCATTTTGATCTTCCCTGAGTAGAATGCTGCTGCGAAATTACATTCTTTAAAGGAAGCTTGGTGGATAAATCCTGCTTTCCATCATTGACGATAGCGGCGTGCGCGGATGCAGAGCGTTGACACCGACGCCCAGTTTGTGTATAATGAAAACGGATTGCGGGTGAAAAAAACAGTAAATGGGGTGTTAACGGACTATACCCTGCATGGGAAGAATGTTGTGCATATGAAGCGCGGCGACGATGAGCTGCACTTCTTCTACGATGCGCAGAACCGCCCGGCGGTGGTAGTGTACAACGGCACGGCGTATGCTTACGTCAAGAACTTGCAGGGCGACATTGTAGCACTTCTGAACGGAGCGGGAAATGTTGTTGTCAGCTATGCGTATGATGCTTGGGGTATGCCGATTGGCAAAAGTGGTTCGATGGCGGAGACGCTGGGGACGCTCAACCCGTTTAGGTATCGCGGGTATGTGTTTGATGAGGAGACGGGGCTGTATTATCTGCGGAGTCGGTACTATAATCCGCAGTGTGGACGGTTTGTTAATGCGGATGTATTGATGAACCAGAATATGTATGTCTACTGCTTAAACTCGCCGACTACAAGTGCTGATAAAGACGGATTTGAATGTGAATACTGCCACGAGAATCACGAACCCATGCAAGGAAACTGGGGAGATAATATTCCTAAAATTTCTGCAAATGGGTTGAATAAAAGTTGGGAGACGAGAATTCCATGGTGTCAGTTTATTGAATGGGCGTATCAAATGTATGAGGAAGAATGGGAATATGCGCCTAAGGATAAGGGTAAGGGAATTTGGTATGGGCATGTTGATTGCTCAGGTATACATAGGATTATTATGTATTGGTATTATGGAACTAAGACTACTGAGGCGAAAGGACTCAATGGGAGTTCGGCAGAAGGAGTATATAATAACGCAGTATATGCGAAAACCAATGCTAAGATTAACGTAATAAAAAAGGGACGGATAAAAGATACAACAGTACTTGTTCCGGGAATGGGGCTGTTTCGCAAAGGTTACAATGATGAACATATATTTACTATAGTACATGTTGCAATTTATGTAGGGGACTATTTCCCCGGATTTTCGAATGCTGTTATTGAGGCTGTAGATGGGGGCGTGGTCATTCGTGAACTTAGTTTATCCGAAGAATTAAATGGTCCATATACTTATTTTGGCTATTTTAAGGGGGTATCATATTGAAAAAAATGATGTTTATTCTATTCATAGTTACCATGTTGGTTTCTTCTGTTAAAGTTAAGGCAGAATCATCGGAAATCACAAACTTGCTCGAACAATTTTACGATCTCAACAACGGTGAACTTCCGTTTGCTATGACGGAGGAAGAGTTGAGGTGCGTTGATGGTGTGCTGTATGGACGAGACATCCTGCTGTTGTACCCGAAGACACTCACTCATTCCTGTTTTGAGATTCCAAACGACATCGGCTATATCTGGGACTTTGCTTTTACTGACAATGAATCACTGAAAAAGGTTGTTATCCCGGATTCATGCAAGATCCTGGGGGCGTTTGCATTCTGGGCGTGCACAAATCTCGCGGAAGTGAAATTTGGTGCGAATAGTGAACTGCTCATTGTGGATGATTTTTGCTTCAGCGAATGCTATGCCTTGCGGCAGATACAGTTGCCGGATTCAGTGTATCTGATTGGAGAAGCAGCATTTTCCTACACGTCGCTTCACCAATTCACTTTTCCAGAAAAAATCGTTTTCATTGGTGATCGAACTTTTTGGTGGACACCTCTTACGGAACTGACTTTCCATGCGGAGAGTTACCCACAATATATTGGAAGCGAATATTTTAGCATGGGGGATGATGAGGCAGAATACCGCATTATATTGCCTTTTGATGCGGATATTGAGCACTACTTTGGCAATCCGGAGTATGTAATGCAAAAGAAGAATGTAACGATCATTTTCTGTGAAGATCCGTCGTATGCGAGCAAAATTCAAATGCATTTATTGAATGCTTGAATAATCGTCGGCGGCACACAACCGACACCCACTCGGCTGTGTGCCGCTTTTTCTATGCCTGAAAATTTTCTTCATTTTCGCGTTTCAGAAACTGAAATTCAGGCAGTCTGGGAAGGCTTGCATTGTCCCGATTTTCAATCGGACGGTAAGGAGAAAAGTCCTGAATCCCTTGGAATTACTGGGGTTCAGGATTTCAGTTTCTGGTTTTGAATTCGCGAACTTTTCTGCTATGATGAGGGCACGAAACAACGACAGGAGGTTTGCGGAATGAGCATTGCATGGAACTATCTGGACAAGCGGAGCGCGGCAATGGCGGCGCTGAAAGATTATCGCAGTATGAAGGCGATTCTGGCGACAACGGCGGAGGAGATTGCGAATGTGCGGCAGGACATGGTTCGCATTGGCGGGATGCGCTTCGAGGAGTCGGCGCATGGTGCGCGAAATCCGCAGGCAGGCGAAAACCAGATCCTGCATGGAATTGCGGAAATTGATGTGCTGGAAGAACGGAAGCGGCAGGCGGAAGAGTTCATGGCGTGGTTTCAGCCGGCGTGGGATGCGCTGGGGGAGGACGAAAAAACGGTGCTGACGATGTTCTATCTATCAGAAAATGGGAAAACAGACGCGATAGAGGAAATCAGCGAGCGGTTTTGCGTGGAGCGGAGCTCCGCCTACAAGAAGAAGGATCGCGCGCTGGCGCACTTGGCGCTGCTGCTGTATGGGAGGTGAAAGGGGAGGAGAAGTTGATAGATGATATTGACAGGACAATCACATTATGTTACAAAAAACATGGAAAACTTTACTGCAAATATATCTAATGCTGATTTTTGCAGCAATAAATGAACTTCAGAATAATCTGAAGCTGAAAGGAGTGGAATTGTGAAAGCAAATGGCAATAGGGTGGTGACAAGAGGCAATTCTGACGCAACAGAGCAGATTAGGAAAACGCGAATGCCCCCAAATACATCACACCTGTTTGCTAAAATGCTGGTCAAAAGGCTAACACTTTCCATATGTACATAATGACTGTGATTGCAAGACCAGCAGCTCAATTGCTTTCTTTGAACAGTCAAAATGTATGTGCGAAAAAGATAAATCCATAGAGCTGTCTGACGGTCAGGATTAGTTCTCAAAAGAGAACTATTTCTGACCGCTTTTTTTGTAACAAAGAGCCGTATGCAGAATCCCTTCGGAGCCGGCATCCCCGAAGGAATTGCCTGATGAAGGATACGGCGCATATCAGCATCAGCCGAGGCAATGGCTGCTGCCAACCAAATGAATGGAGAAATTCATGATGGTAGGCGGCACTGTTCAGTATACCCTTCTTTTGCGATTTTCTCCATTCGAGACAAAGGAATGGAGGAAAAATTGCAATGTCACAAGGACGTTACGTTTGGATTGCAGGGAAGAAAGTATATCTGAATCCGGAGCTGCAGAAGGAATGGGACAAACTCATCAACAAGGAACGTTATAGAGCTCGTCAGGAAAAAATCTGCGGACAGGCGGATTACCGTCGCTGCAATGGGGATTGCTTCGTGTGTCCATGGCGCAAGGAAGGAATTGTTGTTTCGTATGAAACGGAACACTTTGCAGAAGGGTTCGGCAATGACAATGCAGCGCGCGGCTATGGCGTTGTGAATTGCGAATCGACGCTGGAGGAAAAGTACATCGCGGAGGAACGATACAACACACTGTGTGCCCGAATCTGTCGGTATGCAGATTCTGCGTATCCGGATGGTGCGAAAATTATTGCGTGCTACCTCAATGGTGAAACGCTGGAAAGCACTGCGAAAGAACTGCATCTTAGGTCAGGGCAGTGCATTGTCTCGTGATAAGCTGACGAGGAAGATGGCTGCACTGGTTCAAATGGGCTATGTTCAGATACAAACAGCGCGGGACGGTTCTATCGTTACCGTATCGAACTGGCTTGAAAATCAGACCGCTGGCGGTATGAAAATAAGGCTACCCTGTCCTGAAAATCAGTACGCAGACGGTACTGAAATAAGCACACCGTGTGCTGAAAACAAGTCCATATGCGGCACGAAAGAAAGAGCGGAAAACGGTGCAAATGCGCATTTTTCAGCATTTGCACATCGCAGGCGGCTTGAAAATCAGCACACCCAGCAGCAATATAATAATAGTAATACGATAGATACACTATCTCATTATCCGGATGAGTTTGAAAAGCTGTGGTTTGCTTATCCGGCTAATCGCAGAAATGACTGGGATGAGGCCTTTCGCATATATCAACAGGCGCTGCGGCATGGTGCGACGCTTGAAATAATCATGACAGCGCTTGAAGCAGCAAAAAGTTCTATCGGCTGGACGAAAGATGGCGGGCAGTATATCACCGGCATTAGCAAATGGATTCAGCGCGAGCCGTGGAGAGAGGCGAATCTACAAAAAGCGCAAAAGGAGAATCAAGAACAGTGGAACTCGCAGTAAAGTGGCTGTCCTTGCTGCATGAACCGGATGCAATCATTGAAATCAGGAGTATAGACCCTAAGCCTACTGTCAGCGGTTATTTTCGTGCGGACAGTCCGCGCATTGCTGCTGAATTGGCAAAGTATCCGAATCGAACGTTTTACCAGTCGCTGAACCCCGTCAAAAGTGCCTGCTATGCGCGTGCTCAGCATGAACGTCTGGTAGAACGTCCGAAGGAAACAACGTCTGACAATGACATCATAGGATTTCAATGGATTTTGATTGATGCAGACCCAGTCCGCCCCAGCGGTGTCAGTGCATCGGCAGAAGAAAAGAAAGCAGCACACGCTGTTGCTGGAAAGACAATGAAGCGGCTGATGGCAACGGGATTCAGCGAGCCAATTGTTGCAGACAGCGGCAATGGCTATCATCTGCTTTTTAAGGTGCATATCAGCACGGATGACCGGCAAGTGGTTGCGGATTTTCTCTCTGTGCTGGACATGTGGTTCAGCACAGACGAGGCAAAAATTGATACGGCGGTGTATAACCCATCAAGAATTACCAAGCTGTATGGAACAATTGCAGCGAAAGGAGCCCATACGCCGGAACGTCCGCACCGACAGAGCTGCATCATCCGCTATCCGGAGCAGATTCGGGAAACACCCATTGCGCTGGTCAAGAATATTGCAGCGGAACTGCATCAAGCGGCGATACCGACAGAAGCTCGGCGTTCCGGCAAAGAAAGCACTTGGGACATTGAGCATTTTCTTTCCGCACATGGCGTGGAGGTGGAGAAAAAAGTAGCCATCAGCAGCGGTACAAAGTACCAATTAGCACACTGTCCGTTTGACGATTCGCATCAGCACGGAGATGCCGCCGTGTTTGCGTACCATCAAGGCGGTTTCGGATTCCACTGCTTCCATAACAGCTGCGCCGGATACCATTGGCATGAGTTCCGGCAGAAGGTAGACCTGGCAGCTTACAGCAGCAGCCCTTATGCAGTAACGCCTGCTGTGCCGACAGCAAAAGTCAGCGCAGCGGAAAATTCTCCACTGCTTGGCAAGGCGAAGGCACGGATGCTGGACTTTGCAGAGATTCCGAATGTAGACCGCAGCAAAATTGTGGTAATTCGGTCACGGCTCAGTTCGCTTGACGCAAAGATAGGGGGATTCAATGCAGGCGAAATGTCCATTTGGAGCGGGGGCAATGCTTCGGGCAAGTCAACGCTTGTCAGTCAGATTGGTCTGGCAGCTGTATCGCAGGGATATAAAGTCGCGCTGTTTTCAGGAGAAATGACGGCATCACGGATACGAGAATGGCTACTGCTTCAAGCAGCGGGCCCAGACTATGTAATGCCTGATCCGCTGAATCCCAATCATTTCTGCCTGAAGCCCGGCATTGAGGCGAAGCTGGATGCTATGCTGACAGGCAAGTTTGCCATCTACGACAATGACTTCGGCACTGATTGGGAAATCGTTATCAGCACAATTTACGATTGGGTTCAGCAGAACGGTGCTTCGGTGGCGATTGTCGATAATCTGATGGCACTGGATATTCAGCTTGGCAATGTGGACAAATATGAGATGCAATCCCGAATTGCCAAGCGGCTCTCCACAATGGCAAAGACGTTGAAAATTCACGTTCATTTTATCTGTCATCCGCGGAAAACAGAAGCATTTCTGCGCAAAGGCGACATCAGCGGAACAGCCGACCTTACAAATGCAGCCGACAATGTGTTTATGGTTCATCGGGTCAATGCTGATTTTATGATGCGCTATCGCTCGGTATATCCCAAACTTGAGATTCAGCCGGATGTGGGAAATGTGGTGGAAATCATGAAAAACCGTGACCTTGGCGTTGTGGATGAGATGATAAAACTCTATTTTGACCGCCGAAGCAGAACTATGTCGGATGTGAAGGGACTTCCGCCGCAGCACGCATGGTCTGAAAAGATTGAGCAGATGCTGATGGAAGGTTTCACGCGGGTCAATCAAGGCGAACTTCCTATGGAATGGCGGTGAGAACATGCATGGCAAAGTGAACGATGATGAATGGGAGATTTTCCGCGATGCGTTCCGCCTGTATGCAGCGCATTGTGATCCGCCGGAGAATCAGGCACAAGATGCCGAAGAATGGTGGCTTTCAATGGTAAAGGACACCAGTGAAAAAGCTGCAAAATGGAATAATCATCCCTTGATGATGCTGCTGTTTCGAGCTGTTACTGAGTATGTTGAGCAAAAAGCAGCAGGAAAAACGCAAAGTACAATACACAAATAAAGGAATATCTGGCGGAGGTGCTGGGATGAATCAGAGAAGAAACTGCTCCCATTATGTTTATGGAGAAAAGGAACCGTGGAAAGCGTTTGCGAGTGCAGTGATTGTTCAGGCAGTCAAGGATTTCCGCAGCTGCGGTCGGATGCAGTACGAACTTCGGCAAAAGTTCCGCAGCGAGACAAAGCTGACAGCAGAAGAACGGGACTATCTCACATACCGCATCATGCAGTACAAGCAGAGGCTTGATGAACTGCGAATCTTTTTTCAGTCCGGTCGTTTTGTATTGCTTACTGACATAGATGGTATCCAGCTGCTGAAAAGATTGGAGCGTGAAATTGCATGAGGAAAGCAGTTGCATTTTTGAAAAGGGCAGAAGCAGTTGAACAGAAAATAGATGCCCTTCTCTCGCAGATAGAACTCTACAAAAGCCTTACGCAGCGAGTTACGGCATCTTGGGGAAGCGAATTTACCGCCCATGCGCGCAACGTGGGTGCGAATGAGAATGCGATTATTCGTCTCACGGAAGCACGCAGAGAGCTGGAAAACTTGACGCAGGAGTATCGGGATGCCGTTGAAGAAATCACAGCTGTCGTAAACAGCATGGATAATCAGGCGCACCGGATCATCCTCTTGAACTATTATCTTTCTCATATGAATTTTGAGAAGATTGCTGAAAGAATCGGATTAAGCCGGTCGCGCGTGTATCATTTGCACGCTCAGGCGCTTGATGAATTGGAAATGCTGCTAAGTGCAAGCAACTGAATAGGGGACAACACGGGCGACAATCGCGCAAGATAGCAGCAAATAGCATGAAATAGCATCGCGCAGCACAAAACAGGACAAATTAGCAGCGAACAAGACAAATTAGCACGCTTTAGCAACGAAACCTGTGCTATAATAGTAGTGTCGAAAGAGACGAAGGCATTGATGGAGCAATCTGTCGATGCCTTTCTATTTTCCAGAACAGGAGGTGTGAAATATTGACAGGCTGAACCCACCATCAAACAGCAGTGGAGGGCAGGGAAGTTCTGCTGCCACGGATGAACGAGTGCAGGAAGGAGGAAGTGGATGAATCCCACGGTGCTTGCGACTGTAAATCAGAAAGGAGGGGTAGCGAAAACGACCAGCTGCATCAACATAGGTGCAGCGATGGCACGGGAAGGAAAAAAGGTGCTGCTGGTGGACACTGACCCGCAGGCCAGCATGACCATCAGCCTCGGCAATCAGCAGCCGGATCAGCTTGTGCCCACAATCGCAGACCTGATGACCAAGGTCATGAACGATGTCCCGATTGCGCCGGGCGAAGGCATACTGCATCATCCGGAGGGAATTGACCTGCTGCCCGCTAACATCGCGCTGGCAGGAACGGAGGTGTCGCTGGTGAATGCAATGAGCCGCGAAACCATCTTGAAGCAGGTGCTTGCCCGCAATCGGCAGGACTACGACTGCATCATCATCGACTGTATGCCGTCGCTGGGGATGCTGACCATCAATGCGCTGGCGGCGGCAGACCGCGTAATCATCCCGGTGCAGGCGCATTACCTGTCTGCCAAAGGGCTGGAACAGCTGCTGCAAACCATTGCAAAGGTACGCAGGCAAATGAATCCCAAGCTGAAAATCGACGGTATCCTCATGACGATGGTGGATGGGCGCACGAACAACGCCAAGGAAATCACGGCGCTGATTCGGGAGACTTACGGCGGCAAAATCAAGGTGTTCGAGACGGCGATTCCGCATTCCGTCCGCGCGGCAGAAGCGAGCCTGACCGGGAAGAGTATTTTCGAGTATGCCCCCGGCGGCAAGGTGGCGCAGGCGTATCGTGCGCTCACGAAGGAGGTGCTTCAGCTTGAAAAGCAGCGGCAGAAAGCCAAGTCTGACCTCCTACGATGACATTTTCTCCACGGAAGCCTCACGCCAGCAGGAGCAGATTCAGCGCCTTGCGTTAAGCGAACTGCATCCCTTCAAAGATCATCCGTTCCGCGTACTGGACGATGACCGGATGATGGAAACGGTGGAGAGCGTGAAGGAATATGGGGTGCTGGTGCCGATTATTGCCCGGCCGATGGCGGACGGCGGATATGAAATTGTGTCCGGGCATCGGCGGAAGCGCGCCTGTGAGCTGGCGGGGCTGAACGAGATTCCCGCCATTGTCCGTGATTTGGACGATGATGAAGCTGTCATCATCATGGTGGACAGCAATTTGCAGCGCGAGAACATTCTGCCCAGCGAACGTGCAAAGGCGTATCAAATGAAGCTGGAAGCCATAAAGCATCAGGGCGAACGGCGTGACTTAACTTCTGACCAAGTTGGGCAGAAGTTAAAAGTTGCTGTCGAAAGAGTAGCAGAAAACGCCGGGGAAAGCAAATCGCAAGTCCAACGCTTCATTCGCCTGAACAACCTTGAACCGCCGCTTATTGATAAGGTAGACGCTGGCAAACTCGCCTTTACCCCCGCCGTGGAACTTTCGTACTTGAAGCCGGAAGAACAGCAGTGGCTGGATACCGCCTTGGAAAACACGCAGCAGACACCATCCCTTTCGCAAGCTCAGCGCATGAAGCGCGAAAGCAAACAGGGCACGCTGTCGGAGCAGGGCATCATGGAAATCATGACGGAGAACAAGCAGACGATTCCTGTCAAGGGGTCTGTCGTGCTGCCGCAGGAAAAGCTGACCAAGTATTTTCCACGTTCCTACACGACGGAGCAGATGGAAAAGGTAATTTTCAAGCTGCTGGATTACTGGATGCGGAAGCGGCAAATGTCGCAGGAGCGATAAAGACGCATGAAACGAAAAGTGGATATTCTGCTGATGGTCATGTTTCTGTTCGGAAGCATGATTTTTCTTTGCCCAATTTTCGGGCAGATAAAGGAGGTCGAAGAAGATGACCGTGTATACACGCGCATGTCCGCAGAGGTTAAGCCCCCTCAACAGGCTTCGGGACTGGTGGAGGATGCGCCATCCCCCGCGGCAGCCGCCGCGCAGACTGTGCTGCCCCTGCTGCTGGAAGTGCCGCAGCCGGAGAAAACCGCTGTGCCCGCTGCCGCGCCGCCCTCCGCACACCCGGCTGCTTCCGACACTGCCGCGCCAGCACAGGCAGAGCGGACAGCAAATCCCCGCAGTGTCGATGTAGAAGCCTGCGTTGCGCAGAATCCGGATTTTGCCGCATGGCTCACCATTCCGGGTACGCCGGTGGATTATCCGGTTGTGCGGTCGAACAGGACGGATTACTACCTGACGCACCTGTTCAGCGGCGAAAACAGCAAGCTGGGATGCCTGTTCTCGCTGCCATCGGCGGATTATCAGACACCAAGCAGGAACATTGCCATCTACGGGCATCACCTGAGCCATAGCGACGCGATGTTCAGCTGCCTTGTGCAATACAAGGATTCGGGCTACTGCGCCGCGCACAGCATCATTCAGATGTACACGATTTACGGCGAACGCACCTATCGGATTTTCGCCGTCATCAATATGCAGGTTGGTGACTGGGATGCAGCAGCGGCCGATTTTGCCAGCGGACAGGCGTTTCAAGCGTATGTAGACCGCGCACGAGCCAAGGCACTGTACGATTCAGGCGCGGCAGTCGGTGCGGATGACCACATTCTGACCCTGATTACCTGCGACCGCAGTGCGGGCGGTGCAAGCGGCCGTCTGATTGTGCTGGCAGTTCAAGAATAGGAGGAGCAAATGAAATTGAAATCCAAATTGAAACGATTTGCATCATTGGTGCTGTCTGCGGCATTGGTGCTGACCTGCATTCCGCTCTGTGCGGCAGCAGAAGAAGCAGCTACGCCCTCGGACATCACGGGAACGGAAGTCATCGTGCTTCCGGCAGAAGAACCGGCGCTTCCGCCCGTGGAGGAAGCACCTGACGAATCCGCATCCGATGCACCGGATGAGCCGTCCCATGACGAAATACGCCACAATTCGGAGGAGGAAAGTTCGTCGGACGACCGTCATCCTTTGCAGGCGGCGATTGAAGAACATGGGTATGTCTACGTCCGGACGGTGCGGGCAGTCAGCGTGTACGCCAGCGCAGAATCGCAGGAGCGCATTGCTTATGCCGCGGCTGATGATGCGTCCATTCTGCTGGCGACGGCGTTTTTCAGCGGTCATCAAGCCGTGCAGGTCTGGTTTCTGGATGCGGAGCAGCAGACCATCTGCGGCTTTGTACCGGCAGCGTCGCTGGATACCCGCTATTTGACGGATGCGGATGTGTCGGGCATCGCCGACGTGCCATCCTGCGACGGAATGACTGACGTCGGTCAAAAGCGACTGTTCATGGTCAATGGCAGTCGCCCGGAAGAAGCATCCGATAAAGCAGAAACGCCCGCAGACGCACCTTCGCAGGACGCGCCGCACCAAGAATCGAATCTGCCCGAAGCGGATGAAAGCGGTGATTCGGAGCAGCCGGATGCCGCAGAACCGCCGGATGCTTCGGTACATCCGGAAATCAGCAGCGCGGAAGAAATCGACGAAACGGTGCCACCTGTAAGTCTCGGCGATTTTATCAGCGTCAGTACGGACACGCGCGTCTTTTCTGCGGTGGATGATGATGCGTCTGAAGCGTATTTCTCCAGCGAGTATCAGGGCAATTTCGTCAAAGTAGCTGCGGTGCAGGTGGTGTCCGTTGCGGAAGATGCTTCGGGCGCAGTGTGGTATCAGGTGCGCTTCCTGTACGGCGATTCTTTCCCCAGCGGCAAGATGAAGTGGACGGCTGACGAAACAGTGTGGGTAATGGCAGCGGAAACCGGCGAAACGGATGCGGATGCCTGCACGGTGACGGACTTCGCGTATCCCAAAGAAATGCTGCGTCTGCTCCGGGAAATGCAAACGTACACCGCAGAAACGGATGGATTCAGCTTGAAGAATATTCATGGGAAAATCGGCAGTTTTCAGGCGGGACAGTCGGGACTGCAAGGAAGTTCCGGCAGGGACGCGGCGTATCCACAGCTGGCGAAATCGGCATCGCACGGCACGATTTATGCGACACCGCACTATCTGGAAAACTTCCCCGTGTACTGCCTTGAGCATACGCTTTCCGGCCCCGGCGAAGGGTCGGGCGCGAACAAAACAGAAACCGGCCCGTATGCGCTGCTGGATATGGAGGCGTTCGTGAACACCGCAGAAGGCGGCGGCGTGAACGGGGTGCGATTCAAGGCGCAGACCATGCACGCCATCGGCTGGGTGCTTCGGCACACCTACCCGTTTATGGTGCTGGATCGCAGTGATGCAAACAACGAAGTGTGGAGCCGTGTCGCGGGTCAGTTTGCTATTCGCGAGGTGATTAAGCAGCTGGAAGGCGCGCAGTACGTCCGCAGTTATTGGGACATGGATAATTTCTACGCCTTCTCCGGCGGCGCACCGGAAGTGTACTTGACCTATGCCCGCTGGCTGGCGAAAAATGCGATTGCACACGCAAAAATCACCGGGAAAATCACCGTCAGCGGTCAGCGCATCCAAGCGTCAGACGGCGGCTATATCGGTACGGTTACGCTGACGACGGATGCGGATTTGATTCGGATTTCCAAGGCAGCGGGCAGTATCACGGGGAACAGCGGCGGTTCGGATGAAGCGTACTACTATGTCAAGAGCGGCGATACCATCCGGATTTTGTCGGACAAAAGCAGCTTCTCCGTTTACATGGAATCAATCGCGTCCAGCGCGGAAGAAGCAGGCTTTCTGGTCGGAATCCCCAGCGCCTCCATCCAGAAAGTGCTCGTCCCGATTGACGGTACACCGTACCCGCTGCAATCCGCCGTTGTCACGTTTGAACTGCTGTATGGCACGGTGTTTGTGACCAAGCAGTCCATGGACGGCATTTTGCTGCAAGGCGCAGTGTTTGAGCTGCTGGATGAATCCGGCGCGGTGCTGGCAGAAGCAGTGACGGATGCGCAGGGACGTGCCGTTTTTTCCGGGATTGCACCGGGACGCTATCAGGTTCGCGAGAAAACCGCACCGCAGGGGTATCGGCTGTCGGTTGTCTCGGCGCAGGAAATCATGGTGACGGCGGGGGCAGACACGGCGTGCATGTTCATCAACGAGCGCATGATGGGCATCATCCGGATCATCAAGACGGACAGCATGACCGGAAAACCGCTGCCCGGTGTCACGTTCACGGTGACGAGATTGACCGCGCCCGCATCGGATGATGCTTCCGATGTTGGTAAAGTCGTTGCAACGATTACGACGAATGCGGATGGCATCGCACAGACCGAAGCGCTTCCGTGGGGAGAATATCGAATTGCGGAAACCAATGCGCTGGACGGCTATGTGGATACGGACTTTGTGACCATCGTTCAAATCAAATAACAGGAGGAAGAAAAATGAAGCAGATGAAGCAATGGATGCACTGGGTGCTTGCGCTGGTGCTGCTGGTGATGAGCCTGTCTGTTTCGGCAGCAGCGGCAGAAACCATCACGGTGAATGTGACCAACACGCCCGTGCGCGGCAGCGTGGCGCTGGAAAAGACCGGCTTGCAGCTTGTGCGCTTTACGGACGAGCAGGATGAATGGGGCAATACCGTCATGAAGCCTGTTTATCAGCAGGGGTATTTGAAGGGCGCTGTGTTTGAACTCCGCGCTGCGGCGGATGTTGTCGGCAAGGAAGGAACGGTTTTCTACAAGCAGGGGGAACTGGTGCAAACACTGACCACCAGTGCAGACGGCGCAGTGAACTCGAAGCCGCTGCCGCTGGGCAGCTACTGCTTGCAGGAAGTTTCCGCCCCGGACGGCTATCTGCTGGATGATACCCCGTATCCCTTCACGCTGACGGCGGCAGGCAAGCAGACGCCTATCGTGGAAGTGAAAGTGTCCGCGGTCAACACCTATCTGCCGATTCGCGTGACGCTGCACAAGCAGCAGGAAGCGATTCGAGTGGATGAAACGGCGGACGGTATGATTCGCTCGTCCATCGAGACAGTTCCCGGCGAAGGCTGCGTGTTCGGCTTGTTCAATGCAGGGGTGATTGCCTACGGCGACAGCCAGAAGCTGCCTGCCCATACGCTGATGGCGACTGGCATCACGGATGCCAAGGGCAATTTGACATTCTCCGGCATGTACCCGCATGGCGCGTATTATATCAAGGAACTGTCCGCGCCGGATGGCTGGCTGCTGAATACCGAGCAGTACCCGGTGCAGCTGACACCCGAAAACATGGATGCAGCGGAGGAGGCAATCGCAATCACGCTGGATGCGCCTATCCTGAATCGCCTGATTTACACGCCGGTGACGATTACCAAGCGGGACATTGCCGGCAAGGAAACGCTGCCCGGTGCGCTGATTGAAGTGTACGATGCGCAGGGCAGCACCATTTACCGCGCGTATACGGATGAAAACGGTCAGCTGCCGGATATTCCGCTTGTTCCCGGCTCGTATACGTTCAAGGAAACCTATGCGCCGGAGGGGTATGCGCTGAATGTGGCGGTAAAAACCTTCACGGTGACAAGCGAAGGAAAAATCATCGGGGAAACCGAAATTCGGGATGAAATCAACAAGATTCAGCTGAAAAAGGTCAAGGAGAACGGCGAGCCGCTGCCCGGCGCTGTGTTCGGCATTTACGATGCCAACAACACGCTCGTGCAGCAGCAGACTTCCGATGACAGTGGTTATCTGACCTTCTCGAAACTGGGGTACGGCACTTATACCATCCGGGAAATTCAAGCGCCTTACGGCTATCATCCATCCACCGGCGAATGGCAGGTGACGATTGACGGCACTTACCAGAACCCCGTTCAGATTCTGACGACGGTGATCGATGAGGATGCGCCCGGCTGGATTCGGGTCATCAAAACGGATGCGCTGGACGGTCATCCCATTGCGGGCGTTCGCTTCGACATCTACGCCTTGAATGAGGACGGCAGCACGGGCGACTTGGTGTCCACCATGCTGACGAACGACGACGGCGTGGCAATGTCCGAAAGTCTGCTGGTCGGCGACTACATGGTCAAGGAGCATGAAGCGCCCGTCGGCTATGTGAACAGCCTGTGGAGCGAAAAAGTGACCGTCGTCATGGACGAAACCGTGGAGCGCAGCGTGACGAATATCCCCATGCAGGGGCAGGTTCGCATTGTTAAGACGGACGCGGAAACGGGCGGAAGTCTGGCTGGCGCAGTCTTTACGGTCATCCGCGTGAGCGGCTTGCCTTCGCATGGCAAGGAAGGGTGCGGCGAGGTTGTGGCGGTCATCACCACGGATGCGGAAGGGGTGGCAGTCACGCCTGTGCTGACGTGGGGCATCTACGAAATCCGCGAAACCACCGTGCCGGACGGGTATCTGGACAGCGGCTGTGTCGTTACCGTTTCGATTCCCGGCAATGCTGACTGACAAGACAATCTTCAACAGGGGCATCAGGCAGATGGTGCCCCTGCTGTATTTCAGAAAACGGGAGGCATCCATGAACACAAAACGAAACATCCTGCCCATGCTGCTGGCGGCATTGCTGCTCTTCTGTCTGCCGATTGCATCACTGGCGGAGAACGTGCCCATTCAAAACGTCAGCATCCTCAATACGCCCATCAAGGGGCAGATTCTGCTGGAAAAGACCGGGCAGATGCAGACGACGGGTGAACAGGGGTATTTGAAAGGCGCGGTATTTGAGATTCGGGCGGCGGAGAACATTGTCGGGCAAGACGGCACACAGTGGTATTCATGCGGCGAGCTGGTCGCCACGATGACCACCAGCGGCGAAGGCGTTGAGAAAAGTCCGCTGCTGCCGCTGGGCAAATACACGGTCAAGGAAATCAGCGCTCCGTCCGGGTATGTGCTGGATTTGACGACGTACACCGTAGAAATTCAGGCGTCGGATCAGGAAACGCCGATTGTTTCCGCTACGGTTTCTTCCATCAACCATCCCGCCGAAATTCTGCTTCAAAAGACCGAGGCGGATGGAAAGGCACTGTCAGGGGCGCAGTTCGTGCTGCTGGATGCGGACGGACGCGAAACGGCATCGGCTGTTTCGGATGCAGACGGGCTGGTGCGCTTCCGCTTCGTTCCGCAGGGACAGTACACCATTTGCGAAACGTCCGCGCCGGATGGGTATCTGCTGAACCGCAGCGCAATTTCGGTGACGGTAACGCCGAACTGGACGAATGCGGAAGAAACGATAGCGACGGTGGTGAATCAGCAGAAGAAAATCCAGTTTATCAAGGTGGATACAGCCGGAACGCCGATGGCAGGCATTCTCTTTAAGCTCATCAACGCGGAAACAGGCATTGTAGCAGAAACGGCTGTCAGCGACGAAAACGGTGCGTTTGCCTTTACAGCATTTGATTATGGCGTGTGGACTGTCCATGAAGCGGCTGCCCCCAGCGGTTACAGCCGCATGGCGGACTATCGCTTCCAAGTGGATGACAGCTGGTCGGGAACAGCGCCGGTGCTGCTGGTAAACATTCCTGATTCTTATGCGTTCATCAAAGTCGATGCTGATGGCAAACCGCTGCAAGGCGTGAAATTTGCCCTGCGGGATGCGGACGGCAATCTCCTGCAAACGCTGGAATCCGATGAGAACGGCATTGTCCGCGCCGAGCACTTGCAGCCCGGCACTTATTATTTGCAGGAAACAGAAACGCTGAAAGGATACACCCTGAGCGGCGATGTCCGGAAGCTGGTCATTGACGAGCACTACAAGATTCCCGAAGAAATGCCGCAGTGGGTCAACTACACGACGATTCAGACCGGCGTGCAGCTGGCGGCATCGGGGGTGATGCTTATCGGCATTGCCCTGATGCTGGCGAGCGGTACGATGCTGCTGATGCGCAGGCGGCGAAAGGTGTAAGCGGATGGTGTATCATCAAAAGTTGTTCCTGCGCCGATTGGAAGTCCCGCCTTGGCTGGCACGCTGCATTTTTTATGATGGAGGCTTCCAATGCAGGAAGAAATCGAAAACAAAACGTTCTCCCTCATCATCAATACCAGCAAATTCACCGAAAGGACATTGGCGACGGCGTTCGCGAAAGCGCTGAAACTCGGCTGGAACAAAGCCAAGGAGCATCATCAGGCGAAACCGCAGGGCAGGCAGAGCGTGAAGCAGCTCATCGGGCAGAATCAGGGCGTTGAGCAGACTGCGCTGGCTGACCGGCAGGAGGTGAAGGCGTTTGAAAGATACGCCCGCCAATATGGGGTGGATTATGCCATTCATAAAGGCACTTCCGACAGCGGAAAAACGCGCTATCTGGTGTTCTTCAAAGCACGCGACCGTGCAGCCATTGATCAGGCAATGCGCGCGTATGCAATGGATTTTCTGGCGAAGCGGAAGGCGCAGCGGAATGTTCAGCCTCAGCTGGATACGGCATCCCCCAGCAAACAGAAGGAGCGCAGCAGGCAGAAAGGGAGGGAAAGATGAACGCCGACGCATGGAAAAAACGCCTGCTGCTGCATCTGCCCTACGGGGTTATTGGACTTGCCGCGGCGAAGCTGAGTGAAGCATGGCGGCTGTCAGCCGGGACGGATTTTTCCGCGAAATTCCTGCACCTGCGGGATGGCGCGGCAATGGCGTTCCGAAACGGAATGTCCGGCTTTGTGCCCCTTGACCTGCTGATTGGGTTTCTGTGCGGATGCGCACTGTGCCTGCTGGTATATGCAAAACGCAGGAATGCCAAGAAGTATCGGCACGGCGAAGAATACGGCGCTGCCCGCTGGAGTGCATAATCTTAACTGTAAACAACACCTTTATAGACGCAGGAGGATATGCACATGAGCAATTACAATAAAATCACAGCCCTTTACTCCCGCCTTTCCGTAGGCGACGAGGACAGGGACGGCGGCGAGAGCAACAGCATACAGAACCAAAAAATCTTTTTGGAGAACTACGCCAAAGGGCAGCACCTAACCAATATCCGGCACTACATTGACGACGACGAAAGCGGCAGGTTTTTTGACCGTTCCGCCTACTCCCGCATGATGGACGATGTGGAAAACGGGAAAATCGGTGTCTGCATTATGAAAGACCTTACCCGCTGGGGGCGCGACTATCTCCAAGTTGGCAACGCTATGGAGATTTTCAGACGGAACAATGTGCGCTTTATCGCAGTCAACAACGGCATAGACAGCGAAAACCCCGACACATTAGAGTTTGCCCCCTTTATCAATATCATGTCGGAATGGTACGCAAAGGACATCAGCAAAAAAGTGAAAACGGGCATTAAGACCAAAGGCATGAGTGGAAAGCCGATTGCCACCGAAGCCCCTTACGGCTATATGAAAGCCCCGGACAACAAGGACTTTTGGATAATCGACGAGGAAGCTGCCGAGGTTGTACGCCTTATTTTCCGTCTGTTTTTGGACGGGAAAAACCGAAACCAAATCGCCGTATATCTGACACAGGGGCAAATCCCGACCCCCACTTTCTACATGAAAGACCGCGGGCGGGGAACTTGTAAAAATAAGACGCTCAACGAGGATAACCGTTACAAGTGGAACAAAGCCACCTTGACCCATATCCTCACGCGGCAGGAGTATTGCGGCGATGTAGTCAACTTCAAGACTACAAAGCATTTCC
>OLVX01001191.1_pt1 | contig 22861 bp, 17 predicted proteins | sample 1673271 | NCBI WGS metagenome assembly OLVX01 (sample SAMEA3178939, study PRJEB25190) | human gut metagenome | biome: human gut; feature: human-associated habitat; material: faeces | place: Austria | collected 2013
CCCTCGTGCGCGAGGGCGCGGCGGCGCACTTCACCATGTTCCGCATGTGGGGCGGCGGCACGTATGAGCCGGACTGCTTCTATGAATATTGCTCGGAGTACGGCATTTTGCTGATGCACGACTTTATGTACGCCTGCGCGTTCTACCCCGACCACAAAAACGATTTCCTCTTTGAGGCGGAGCGCGAAGCCGAGTACCAGACAAAGCGCCTTGCACATTATCCCTGCATGGCCATCTGGACGGGCAACAACGAGATTGCGGAATCCTACACCGATTGGTTCCCGGCGCCCATCAAGCCGGAGCGCTTCTACGGCGAGAAAATATTCAACTATATTCAGCCGCGCGCCGTGCACCGCAACAGCCCGCTCGTTCCGTATATGCCGTCCTCGCCGTACTTCGGCGACCGCGCCAACGAGAGCGAACAGGGAGACGTACACGCATGGTCGTTCTTCGGCCGTCACCCGAAAACGAAGTTCAAGTTTGTCTATGAGCTTGAGGCGTTCGACCGCATCCCGGCGCGCTTCTCCAGTGAATACGGCTTCTTCGGCGCACATATGGAAAGCACCGTTCGCCGTTACCTCGACGGCACCGAAATGCGCTTCGATAACCCCATCTGGAAGCACCACGGCGAGTTTGACCGCAAGCGCAGCAACATCGACGGCGCGATTGACCGCCATTTGACGGAGTTCAAAACCCTCGATGAACACGGCTATCTGCTGTACAGCGGCATCATGCAGGGCCTTCTGTACGCCGAGCTTGCCGAAGCCATGCGCCGCAAGCCGTACGGCGCAGGCGACCTCATCTGGATGTACAACGATTGCTGGCCGGAGACAGGCTGGACGATCATCGATTATTACCTGACGAGAAAGATCTCGTTCTATTTCTTAAAGCGCGCGTTTGCAACGAAAAAGCTCATCATCCGCGCGTGTGAGGGCGGCGCAGAAGTGACTGTCATCAACGAAACGCCCGAAGCGTTCACGGCGGATATTCACTGCGGCTATATGACCTTTACCGGCGAGACCGACAGTCTCTGTACAAAGACGCTCAAGGTCGCTCCGCACTCCATGCAGCAGTTCCACATTTCCGTCTGCAATGATTTGAAGCACGGCATCTTCTTTGCAAGTGCCGAGGGCTTCGACACCGCCGACAGCCTGCGTGCGTATTACCGCGATTACGTCTTCCCGGAAAGCGACGCGAAGATTGAAAAAGTGGAGCAGGACGGCAACGATCTGCTCGTGACGATCCGCGCGAGCGTGTACACGCCGTTTGCGTACCTCATGACGAGCGACGACCGCGTGCATTACGATGATAACTACGTTACGCTCTACCCAAACGAGCCGAAGACGCTCCGTGTGGAAAACTGCACGGAAACGCCTGTGCTGCACGTTGCCGCACCCGCCCCGAGCGAAGAAACGAAAAAAGCCAGCTATACGGATTCCTGGTTCTGATACGTACTGAAATGCTGCCGCATAGAGCCCGCTTTGTGCGGTATGCTTTCTATAAAATGACGAGTTTTGAAAGGAGTTTCGCATGAAATACCGTTTTCAAGATAACACCCTGCCGTTTGAAGAGCGCGCAAAAGACCTGCTCTCCCGCTTAACGCGCGAAGAAAAGGTCGGCATGATCACGTCGCAGCTCGATGATATTCCGCGCCTCGGCATTAAAAAGACGCACATCGGCACCGAGATTGCGCGCGGCGTCGTAAACCGCGACCAGAAGCGCGAGACCACCATTCTGCCGCAGCCGTGGGGCATGGCGGCCATGTTCGACGATGCCCTCATGGAGCAGCTCGGCGACATGGCAGGCGACGAAACGCGCATCACGCACGATATGGAAGAAAGACCGTCCTCTCTGGAGCTTTTCGGACCCACTATCGATATGGAGCGCGACCCGCGCTGGGGCAGAAACGAAGAAGCCTATGGCGAAGACCCGTGCCTTACGGGTAAAATGAGCGCCGCCTACTGCCGCGGCCTTACGGGCAAGGACGAGAAGTATTTGAAGACCGCGCCTTTGCTCAAGCATTTCTACGCCAACAACTACGAAAACGAACGCCAGACGACGAACGCGAACATCACCCCGCGCTTAAAGCACGAGTATTACTTAAAAGCGTTTGAGCCCGCCGTGCGCGAAGGCCGCGCGCCGGGCCTTATGACGGCGTACAACTGCATCAACGGCGTAGAGGGCGTCAACAACCCGGACGTTTCGGAAATCTGTAAAAAGGAGTGGGGCATGACGTTCGCTGTCAGCGACGGCGGCGATTTCGGCCAGAACGTCGCCGCGCACCGTACGTATGAAAACCACGCGCAGTCTATGGGCGACATCCTCGGCGTCGGCGCGGATATGATGCTCGACAGCCGCTCCATGGTTGACCCTGCCGTGCGCGAAGCGCTCGAAAAAGGCTACCTCACCGAAGAAAACCTCGATAAAGCCGTGTATTCCACGTTATTGCTGCGCTTTAAGCTCGGTGATTTCGATGAAGACCACCCCTATGCGCACATTGACCCCGCAAAGCTCGCAAGCCCCGCGCACAAGGCGCTCGCCGTAAAAGCGGCAAAGGAGTCCGTCATCCTGCTTGAAAACCGTGGTATGCTGCCTTTAACCGACGACGGCAAGTGCACCGTCGCGGTTGTGGGCCCGCTCGCAAATGAAAACTACACCTGCTGGTACTGCGGCTATGCACCGAACCAAACGCCGGTCGTCAAGGGCTTCAGAGAAAAGCTCGGCGAAGACCGCGTACTGTTCGATGAAGGCTTTGACCGCGTGCGTATCCGCTCCGAAAAAACCGGCAAGTACCTGCGCATCGCCGAAAACGGCGCGGTATATGCCGATGCCGACGAGAACACCGCCGACCTCTTTGAGCGCGCGGATTGGGACTTCGGCGCATGGACGCTGCGCAGCGTGCGCACCGGCAAGTACCTCACCGAGGACAAAAATTTCTTCGACGAGACCCCGCAGGACGAAAACGCCGTCACCATCGACCCCGGCATGAACTGTACGGCAGACGTGGTATTCGGCTGGTTCGTGAAAGAACTGCTGTATGCCAAGGAAGAAGACGGCGTTTTGTACCTCGATACCTGGCAGCACCGCGCTGTGGCCGTAAACGACGAAAATAAGCTCGTTGCAAAGGCCGGCTCCGGTGACTGCCCCTGCAAGCAGTTTACACTGGAAGTCGTCTCCTCCGGTGCAGAGCGTGTGGCAGAGCTCGCGCAACGCGCTGACCACGTCATCGTCTGCGCGGGTAACCAGCCGCTCATCAACGCGCGCGAGGAGTATGACCGTCCGGATATCCGCCTGCCGAAAGCCCAGACCGCGCTCCTGAACGCCGCAGCAGCTGCAAATGAGAGTACTCTGCTGTACCTCGTCACGGGCTATCCGTTCGCCATCAACAAGGAGAAGGACACCGCCAAAGCCGTGCTGTGCTCCACGCACCTCGGCCCGTGCCTCGGCCATGTTGCTGCCGCGACCGTCTTCGGCGAAAACAATCCCGCCGGCCGCACCCCGACCACGTGGTATCGTTCTGTTCGTGATCTCCCCGCGCTTGACGATTACGACATCGCGAAAAACCATGTGACGTACCTCTATTTTAGGGGCAAGCCGCTCTACGCGTTCGGCTACGGCCTCAGCTATACGACTTTTGCATACAGCAATCTGACCGTTAAGCAGGAAAGCGGCGAAGTCATCGCGACTGTAAACGTGCAGAATACCGGCGCTCTTGACGGCGACGAAGTGGTGCAGCTTTACATGAGCCTGCCGGGCTCCCTGCGTGTGCGTCCCATCCATGCACTCAAAGCTTTCAAGCGCGTGCACATCAAGGCGGGCGAGACCGTCACCGTTACGCTGAACTTCAAGATCGACGACCTTGCCGTTTGGTGCAACGGCAGAAAGATCTACACGGTCGAAAGCGGCGTGTATAAAATGGAAGTCGGCGCGGCGAGCGACGACATCCGCCTTACCGCCGACGTGGAGATTGCAGGCGAAGCGTTCCCGGGTCGACCGGGCTTCTTCAAGCAGGAAGCCATCGATGCCGATGATTACAGCGGTGTCACGTTCCTCACGGATAAGCGCGATGGCGAAACGTATGTGGAAGCGAAGGATTTCCGCAGCTTCCTCGTATATAAGAACATGGATCTCACCGGCTGCAACGCGTTCGAGTGCGCCATGAGCGCGCCCTCCGGCGACGTGGAGATCCTCCTTGCGGATAACAAGACCGGAAAAGTTCTCGGCAAAGCGGGCGGCACAGGCACCGGAAGCCTCACAAAGTTCACATCGTTTACGTGCGATGTCGCCGCCGAAGCCGGACTCACCGAGCTGCGCATCGTCTTCACAAAGCAGACGTCCTTAAAGTGGTTCCGTTTTTACACGGTGTGAGTTTTAAACCGATTTAAATTCAAAAGTTGAATACTCGAAAAGGGACAGCGCTGTGCTGTCCCTTTTTGCATGTGTGCCTTTCTGACGGTCGCTTTGCTCGCCGTTCAAGAACCCCCTTGATAGGGTTTCTTGCGCAAAACCGTCCACTGGACGGTTTTGCTATTTTCCTGATCTTCTGTTAGGCAAAAGGATTTCGAGCTCTGCGGAGCTCGACTCAGGGCTTTGCCCCAAGACCCCACGACCTTTTTGAAAAAAGGTCGATCAAAAACTTTCAATATTTTTCAGTTGCATTTGAAACCATACGAAAAAGGTATACTATGCCCGAAAAGCATGTGGTTCAATCCATTATAAGTATTTGACATTTTAACCCATCACGGGTATACTAAACTTCAAGTAAAGTACAGGGCGTATATTTGTATTGATATTCGTTTTCAGAAAGAGGGAAGAACAAAAGCTATGTTCAGCGGACGTTTATGGGAGCTCTTTATAGACTCCTTTCCGAAAATTCTCATCCCCGGCCTGACGGTCACCATTCCGCTCACTGTCATTTCGTTCACCTTTGCACTCATTATCGCGGTCATTATGGCGCTGGTGCAGTTCGCAAACGTGAAGGTTTTAAAGCAGATTGCGCGTTTTTACATTTGGATCTTCCGCGGCACACCGCTGCTTGTGCAGTTGTTTGTTGTGTTCTTCGGCCTTTCCCGCATCGGCATTTTGCTCGATCCGTTTCCGGCGGCAGTTATCGTGTTCTCCCTAAATGAGGGCGCGTATTGTGCCGAGACCATCCGCGCTGCGCTTGAATCCGTGCCGAAGGGTCAGCTTGAAGCCGGTCAGTGCGTGGGGCTTACCTACCTTCAGACCATTTTCCGCATCGTGCTGCCGCAGGCCATGCGCACGGCGTTCCCGCCGCTTTCCAACTCGCTCATCTCCATGGTCAAGGACACCTCCCTTGCGGCGAACATCACCGTAACGGAAATGTTCATGGTCACACAGCGCATCGTGGCGCGCACGTATGAGCCGCTGCTTTTATACCTTGAGGTCGGCCTTATATACCTCATTTTCTCCACGGTGCTCACTTGGGTGCAGCGCTTTGGCGAAAAGAAGCTCGCGTCTTACGGACACAAGGAGGGCTGAGTTATGCTGCAAATTCTGGACATTAAAAAATCCTTCGGCGAGCTGCATGTGCTGCGCGGCGTCGATCTCGACGTGGAGCAGGGCGATGTAGTCGCCATCATCGGCCCGTCCGGCTCCGGTAAAACAACCCTCCTGCGCTGCATAAACTTCCTCGAAAAAGCCGACAGCGGCACCTTGATTTTTGATAACGAAAAATTCGAATTCGATAAGATCACCAAAAAAGAGATTGCGCGCCTGCGCCGCAAAACGGCGTTCGTGTTCCAAAACTACAACCTGTTTTTGAACAAAACAGCGCTGCAGAACGTCACAGAGGGTCTCATCGTCGCCCGCAAAATGCACAAGGCGGAAGCCATTGAGATCGGCAAAAAAGCGCTCGACAAGGTCGGTCTTTCCGACCGTTACGATTATTACCCCTCGCAGCTTTCCGGCGGCCAGCAGCAGCGCGTTGCCATTGCCCGCGCCATTGCGACAAACCCGGAGATTATCTTCTTCGACGAGCCGACGAGTGCGCTTGACCCGGAGCTCACCGGCGAAGTGCTTTCCGTCATGCGCGACCTCGCAAATGAGGGCATGACGATGCTCGTCGTCACACATGAAATGGGCTTTGCCCGCACGGTCTCAAACAAGGTCATCTTCATGGAAGACGGCGTTATCGTCGAGCAAGGCTCCTCGAAAGAATTTTTCGAGAACCCGAAGGAGGAACGCACAAAAGCGTTCCTGCGCACCATTCAGGGAGACATGGATTGATTTTTGTCAGTCCGTTATCCATATTTATCCTACTTAAGCAAAGGAGTAAGAGAACATGAAAAGAACACTTTCTTTACTTATGGCTGTGCTGATGCTCACGGCAGTCGTGCTTACGGGTTGCTCCTCGGGCGGCACAACGTCCGGTGCGGCCAGCAGCGATGCTTCCTCTGCATCAAGCGAAGCAGAAAGCGAGTCTTCCGCAGCGGAAGAAAACGACCTGCTCGCGCAGATCAAGGAAAAGGGCACCATCACGGTCGCGATGGAAGGCACTTGGGCACCGTGGACATACCACGATACCGATGATAACCTTGTCGGCTATGACGTAGAAGTTGCGCAGAACATCGCAGAAAAGCTCGGCGTAGAGGTCAACTTTGTCGAGGGCGAGTGGGACGGCCTGCTTGCCGGTCTTGATGACGGTCGTTATGACATCATGGTCAACGGCGTAGGCGTCACGGAAGAGCGCGCGGAAAAGTACAACTTCTCTACCCCGTATGCATATAACCGCACCGCTGTTATCGTGCGCGGCGATTACAAGGAGATCAAATCCATGGAAGATCTCGAGGGCAAAACGACCGCCAACACCATTTCCAGCACCTATGCAACGCAGGCAGAAGCCCACGGCGCAACGGTCACGGGCGTGGACGACCTCAACCAGACCATCGAGCTTCTGCTCTCCGGCCGTATCGATGCCACGCTGAACGCAGAAGTCGTATTCGCAGACTACGTAAAAGAGCACCCGGAAGCGGACATCAAGATTGCTACGTTCTCCGATGAAGTCGAAAAGGTCGCCATTCCGATCCGCAAGGGCGACGACACCGCAACGCTGCTCGCAGCCGTTAACGACGCGCTGAAGGAAATGAGCGAGGACGGCACCCTTACCGCTCTCTCCGAAAAATACTTCGGCACCGACATCTCCAAAGAGTAATTTAAAGTAAATTCAGCAAAACAAAGCTCCTACCCGCGTTCCACTGCGGGCAGGGGCTTTTTGCATATCGAAACCGTCCCGCTTCTGTGATAACCCACAAAAGTGTATATTTTCGTTGTAATCCCTCGTGATGTGGTATAATGAAGCAAGCCGCAGCGTAAAAGAGGGGGCGAGCATAAAACACACAGCGAATCCGAAAGTCCCGTTTTTAAAGCGTCACATGGTAAGCGGCTTCCTGTTCACGATTACTGCGGTCAACTTCGTTTATGTAATCAACAATGTCCATGAAAACCGCCTGTCCATGCTCAAAAACGAACAAATTTCGATTACAAATCCGCCATTTTTCAATAATCGGTAGAATATCCCCGAAACGCTTGACTTTTCGTCCTAAATTGCTTATGCTATATCCTGTTGCTGTACGCCCATTTGTGCAGCACGGTCAGTCGTGACATCCTGACCTTAAACAAAACTAGCGCGGCCGGGGCGGCTCCCGGACCGCGGAAAGGAATGCTGAAATGAATAAGAAAACCTCAAAAGTCCGCTTTCTGGCGCTCAGCGCTGTGATTGCGGCGCTGTATGCTGTCCTCACTTACGCCGCTGCCGCCATGAATCTGGCGTTTGGCGCGGTGCAGTTCCGCTTTTCGGAAGCCTTAACGGTGCTCCCGGCCTTTACGCCGGCCGCCATCCCCGGGCTTGCCGTCGGCTGCCTCATCTCGAACCTTGCAAGTCCGCTCGGCGTCGTAGACTGGGTGTTCGGCACGCTTGCAACGCTGCTCGCGGGCATTTTTTCTTACCTTGTACGCAACATTCGCTGGAAGGAGATCCCGGTTTTGGCGCCGCTGCCGCCGGTCATTTTCAACGCCCTCATTGTCGGCTTTGAAGTGGCTTGCCTTGCGGATAACGGCACGTTTGCTTTCGGCAATCTCTCCCTTGCAGGCTTCATCGCGGGTGCCGTTTCGGTCGGCATCGGCGAGCTCATCGTCTGCTATGTGCTCGGTGTGCCGCTGATGATGGCGTTGCGCCGCACGAAAATCAGCGAACTCATGTTGGCATAAATCTGTTCCGGGCGCGCCCGGAGAAAGTCGGTCGGAGTTTATGAAAACGAGCAGATTACAAAAAATAGTAAAGCGTACGTCACCCACGCGCATGTTCGTCGTCAGCTTTTTGATCCTTATTTTTATCGGCACCGTGTTGCTCACGCTGCCGATCTCGGCGAAAAGCGGGCGGTTCACAAACCCTGTGGATGCGCTTTTCACGGCGACCTCCGCCACGTGTGTCACGGGCCTTTCCGTGTATGATACGTTTATGCACTGGTCGTATTTCGGGCAGGGCGTTCTGCTTGTGCTCATTCAGTGCGGCGGTCTCGGCCTTGCCGCGTTTGCAACGGGTCTCACGCTGCTTGTCCGCCGCCGCATCGGCATTCGCCACCTTGTACTCGCCCGCGAAAGCGCCGGCGGCAGCAATTTGGATGTCATCTCGCTGCTGCGCATCGTGGTTGCGTTTACGTTTGCGGTGGAATCTCTCGGCGCGCTTCTGCTCATGGCTCGCTTCGTGCCGCTCTATGGCGGGCTCGGCGCATGGGCCTCGGTGTTCGTCTCCGTCTCGGCGTTCTGCAACGCCGGCTTCGATATTTTAAGCTTCATTCCCGGCAATTCGAGTTTGTCGGCCTTTAACGGCGACCCGCTCGTCACGCTGACGATTGCAATGCTTATCATCATCGGCTCCACGGGCTTTGTGGTGTTTCAGGATATTTACCGCAAGAAAATCTCGACGCGCCTGCACCGGCAGCATGTGGAAAAGCTGAGCTTTCACGCGCAGGTCTGCCTGCGTGCATCTTTGACGCTTCTGGTTTTCGGCACGGTGATGCTGTTTATCCTTGAGTACAACAATACATACCGTGATTTGAACTTCTTTGAAAAGCTGAACGCGGCGTTTTTTCAGTCGGTCAACACGCGCACGGCGGGCTTTGCTTCCGTCAGCATTAAGCAGGAAACGGATGGTGCAAAGCTCCTCACGTCGTTCTTGATGTTCATCGGCGGCTGCCCGGGCTCCACGGCGGGCGGCATTAAGGTGACGACGCTTGTGGTGCTGTTTGCGGCGGTGAAATCCACTCTTTGCGGCGAAGACACCACTACGTTCCTACGCCACCGTTTTGACCCCGGTATGGTGTACAAGTCCCTTACGGTCGTGGCGTTCGCCCTTGTGGTCTCCGTTTTGAACGTGAGTCTCATTTTAGCGCTGCACCACGGTGTTTCCATATTGGATGCGATGATCGAAGCCGTTTCCGCCTTTGCGACGGTCGGCCTCAGCGCAAGCCTGACCCCGACGCTGCATCCGCTTGCAAAGCTTGCCCTGACGCTGACGATGTTCATCGGCCGCGTAGGCCCTGTCTCATTCGGTGTGGCGATTTTAATGCGCAAAAAGAAAAGCGGTTCCGTTCTGCCGGAGGGCAGAATGCTGATCGGGTGATTTTGGATCCTCTGTGCGTTTTGCACAGGGGATCTTTGCTTTCATCGCGCACATTTTAAGCCCGTTTCCTTGCGAAACAGTGGGAAAGTATGGTATACTATTTTGTACGTATTTTGTGTGCTGTTCAGGCTTCCTAAATGCGTTTCAATGCGGCAATTTACGATTTTGATATGGGAGTGATTTCAATTTGTCTCAGAAGACGGAACAGAAAGGACAGAGCTTTTTAAAGGGTACCGCAATTTTGACGGCAGCGACGTTTATCGTCAAATTCATCAATATATTTTTCTCTATTCCACTTGCAAATTTCCTCGATGATGAGGGCATGGGGCATTTCAACACGGCGTATGACATTTTCGTGTTTTTCAGTGTTTTGGCATCTTCCGGCACACCGGTCGCCATTTCGCGCCTTGTCAGCGTGGCGTATGCACAGAACCGCAAGCGCGAAGCGGATAGAATTTTCCGCGTGGCATTCACACTGTTCTCCGGCATCGGTCTTGTCGGCTGCATCGTCATGGCGGTGTTTTCCCGTCAGTTCGCGATGCTCATGAACCAAAATGACCGCTCCATGTACGCCATTGCAGCCTTGGCACCGATGTGCTTTTTCATGTCCGTTTCGTCGTGTTTGCGCGGCTATTTCCAAGGGCGTTCCAACATGACGCCGACGGCGGTCTCGCAGGTTTTGGAGTCGCTCATTAAACTGTTCGTCGGTATTGCGCTGGCACTGTATTTCCTGAAGACCACCGGCTTGCCGGAGCTTGGCGCGGCAGGCGCGATCCTCGGTGTTTCCATCGGCTCGTTCTTCGCGGTTTTGTACATTCTTCTGTACTACTTCCGCAAATCGCGCGATACGCGCTATTCACCTTTTGAGCCGAAGGTTTCGAGTGTTGGTGAAATTTTGAAATCTATCCTGACCTTTGCGGTGCCGGTCATCATCGGCTCTGCGTTTTTGAGTGCGCTCGACATTGTGGATTCCTCCGTGATGATGTATCGTTTGCAGGGCGCTGCCGGTGTGGACGCGAACTCCGCCATCGCTATGAAGGGCTGGCTCGGCACGGCGCGCAAGTATTTCGACCTGCCGAACGCCGTCATCGTGCCCATCTCTACCATCGTGCTGCCGATGCTTTCCGGTGCGATCGCAAAAAAAGAAAAGCGCGAAATCAACCGTATTTCCACGCTCTCCCTGCGCATGACGCTCATGGTAGCCATCCCGTCTGCCGCGGGTTTGTGCATTTTTGCAAAACCCATTTGTTCCCTGTTGCTTTACAGCCGCCCGGAGTTTGCGGCAAATACCGCGCCGCTGCTCGCCGTTATGGCACCGGCGGTCATCACGGCGAGCTTACTTTACACTACGAACTCGATGATTCAGGCGGTCGGCAAGGTATACGTGCCGGTCATCAACATGATTGTCGGTACGGTGGTACGCATCGGCGTTGTGTATGTGCTGTGCGGTATCCCGGAGATCAACGCCATGGGCTCTGCTGTCGGTACGTTCGTTTCGTATCTTGTTATGATTATTCTGAACCTTATCGCGCTGCACCGTATGCTGCCGGAAATTCCGAGCGTGGTGCGCATGGGCATTCGTCCGCTCCTTGCTTCTGTCGTTATGGGCGCGGTCTCGTACCCCGTATATCTGCTGCTCACGCGCTTTATGAGTGAGAAGTTCGCGGTCATTCCGGTTATTCTGCTTGCAATCCTCGTTTACCTCGTGGCGGCGGTGTTTACCAAAGCCATCACGCGCGAGGAGATCGTGCAGCTGCCGAAGGGTGAAAAACTGGCGGATAAACTGCATTTGAAGTAACTTCCTGTCTTGTAAAGGCCATGTGCCTGTGATAAAATAAAATTATAAGTTTTTGGGGAATTTCGCGGTGCGGAAAACAATTTTGCGCCGACGAAAGAAAGGATGGGTATTGTGGAAGCAACTGTGACAAATAAGGGCAAAAAGGGTCTTATACGCCGTTTTGCGCCGTACTTTAAAAAGTATCTGTGGATCCTCGTTTTCGACCTGTTCTGCGCGGCGCTGACGACCGTATGCGAGCTGGCGTTGCCAATCATCGTGCAGCAGATCACGGACCGCGGCATCAATGACCTGGCGTCTTTGACGCTCAGTTATATTCTGCGCATCGGAGGGCTGTACATTTTCTTAAAGCTCGTCGACGTGGGCGCGACGTTCTTCATGGCGTCTATCGGCCACATCATGGGCACAAAGATCGAGACCGACATGCGCCGCGACATGTTCGCACACCTGCAGAAGCTCTCGTTCTCGTATTTTGACAACACGAAGATCGGTCAGCTCATGTCCCGCATCACGACGGACCTGTTTGACATCACGGAGTTTGCGCATCACTGTCCGGAGGAATTTTTCATTGCGGGCATCAAGATCATCGGCGCATTTGTGATTTTGTGCACGATGAGTGTGCCGCTGACGCTGATTATCTTTGCGGTGCTGCCGTTTATGCTGGCGGCCGCCATGTTCTTCAATAAGAGAATGCAGGCGCAGTTCCGCAGCCAGCGCCAACAGCTCGGCGAGATCAACGCGCAGGTGGAAGACAGCCTGCTTGGTGTGCGCGTGGTGAAATCCTTCGCGAACGAGCCGCTTGAAGAAAAGAAGTTTGAAGAGGGAAACCAGCGCTTTTATAACATTAAGCGCCTGCGCTACATGTATATGGGCGGCTTTGAAGCCTCCAATAAATTCTTTGACGGTCTCATGTATATCGTGGTTGTCATTGCGGGCGCCATCTTCATGATGAACGGCGCCATCGACCCCTCGCAGCTTGTGGCGTACCTTTTGTATATCACAACGCTCATCAATTCCATTCACCGCATCGTGCAGTTTACGGAGCAGTTCCAAAGCGGCATGAGCGGCGTGGAGCGCTTCTTTCAGGTTATGGACGCGCCCATCGAGATCAGCGACGCGCCGGACGCCAAGGACATCGGCATTGTCAAGGGCGACGTGACGTTCGACCACGTAAGCTTCAAGTATAACGACGACGGCACCGAAGTGCTTTCTGACATCGACCTCGACGTAAAGGCGGGCGAGAACATCGCGCTTGTCGGCCCCTCGGGCGGCGGTAAAACGACGCTGTGCAACCTCATTCCGCGTTTTTACGATACGACTGCCGGCACCATCCGCATCGACGGCAAGGATATCCGTACGGTGACGCTGAAATCCCTGCGCGACCGCATCGGCTTTGTGCAGCAGGACGTGTACCTGTTCTCCGGCTCGGTGTTTGAGAACATTCAGTACGGCAAGCCGGGCGCGTCGAAAGAAGAAGTCATTACAGCCTCCAAAATGGCGGGCGCGCATGAATTTATCGAGGGGCTTTCAAACGGCTACGATACATACGTCGGCGAGCGCGGCGTGAAGCTTTCCGGCGGCCAGAAGCAACGCATTTCCATTGCGCGTGCGTTTTTAAAGAACCCGCCGATTTTGATTTTAGACGAAGCCACGAGTGCGCTTGATAACGAAAGCGAGCGTATCGTGCAGGCGTCGCTTGAAAAGCTCGCGAAGGGCAGAACGACGTTCACGATTGCGCACCGTTTGACGACCATCAAGAACGCGACGAAAATTCTGGTGCTGACGGATAAGGGCATTGAAGAAGCCGGTACGCATCAGGAGCTTATGAAGAAAAAGGGCATTTACTTTGACTTATATAAAAGCTATCAGGAAATGACGGCGGACACGGAATAAAGCCCAAAGGAAATTTTCGGGTATGTATATTTTGAAAGGACGGGAAAACTATGAAAACAGTGACACTCGGCAATACCGGCATCACGGTCAATCGCAACGGCTTCGGCGCGCTGCCCATTCAGCGCATTTCCGTTGAAGAAGCGGGCAAGCTGCTGCGCAAAGCATACGATAACGGCATCCGCTTTTTCGATACCGCACGCGCGTATTCGGATAGCGAATATAAGATCGGTCAGGCACTTGCCGATGTGCGCGACGACATCATCATCGCGACGAAAACGGCCTCGACAACCGTTGAAGGCTTTTGGAAAGACCTCGAGACGAGCCTTTCTATGTTGAAGACCGACCACGTGGATATTTACCAGTTCCACACGCCGTCCTTCTGCCCGAAGCCCGGCGACGGTACAGGCCTTTATGAGGCGATGCTGGAAGCGAAAGCGCAGGGCAAGATCCGTCACATCGGCATCACGAATCATCGCCTGCATGTGGCGCGCGAAGCCGTGGAATCCGGCTTGTATGAAACGCTGCAGTTCCCGTTCTGCTACCTTGCGAGCGAAAAGGACATTGAGCTCGTGAACCTATGTAAGGAGAAGAACGTCGGCTTCATCTGCATGAAGGCGCTTTCCGGCGGTCTCATCACGCGCAGCGATGCGGCGTATGCGTACCTTGCGCAGTATGAGAACACGTTGCCCATTTGGGGTGTACAGCGCGAGAAAGAGCTTGACGAGTTTCTTTCCTACAATGATAACCCGCCGGTGATGACGGACGAGCTTGCGGCGTTCATCGAAAAAGAGCACGAGTCCCTCGCGGGCGATTTCTGCCGCGGCTGCGGCTACTGCATGCCATGTCCCGCCGGTATTGAGATCAATCAGTGCGCGCGCATGTCGCTTATGCTGCGCCGCGCTCCGTCCGCCGCATGGCTGACGCCCGAGTGGCAGGCGAAAATGGAGCTGATTGAAAACTGCAAGCACTGCGGCCAGTGCGTGAAGAAATGTCCGTATACCTTAAACACCCCCGAATTGCTCCGCAAGAATCTGGAGGATTATCGCACCTTTTTAAAATAAAGGAGAAAGTTCCGAATTATGACAGCAAACGAATTTTACGCGTCTCTTTCCGGCAAGCGCATCACGTTTGTCGGCGTTGGACGCTCCAATCTGCCGCTCATTGAGCAGTTTAAAGCCCACGGTGCAGCCGTTTCGGTGCGCGATAAGCGCAGCGAAGCGGCGCTGGGCGAAGACGGCGAAGCGCTGAAAAAGCTCGGCGCAAAGCTCATCTGCGGCGAAGACTACCTTGAAAGTATCGACGAAGACATGCTGTTCCGCGCGCCCGGCGTGCCGTATCTGCTGCCCGAGCTGCAAAAGGCCCGTGCAAACGGTGTTGCCGTGACGAGCGAAATGGAAGTCTTTTTCGACCTGTGTCCGTGCAAAATTTACGCTGTGACGGGCAGCGACGGCAAGACGACCACAACGTCCGTCATTGCCGAAATGCTGAAAGCGGCGGGCAAGACCGTGCACCTCGGCGGCAACATCGGCCGCCCGCTTCTGCCGGAGATCCGTGATGTAAAGCCCGAGGATGTGGCGGTGGTGGAGCTTTCGAGCTTCCAGCTCATCTCCATGCGCCGCAGCCCGAATGTCGCGGTCATCACGAATCTGTCGCCGAACCACCTCGACGTGCACAAGGATATGGACGAGTACGTGAACGCGAAAAAGAATGTACTTTTGCACCAGAATGCGTTCGGCCGCACGGTTTTGAACGCGGATAACGCCCTGACGGCGGCCTGTGCCGCTGACACGCGCGGCATGACGTACATGTTCTCCCGCAGAGAGAAGACGAACGGCGCGTGGTGCAGCGCGGACGGCAAAATCTACTTCGGCGACGAATATATTATGGAGGAAAGCGACATTCGCATTCCCGGCAAGCACAACGTCGAAAACTACCTTGCGGCGATTTCTGCCGTGTGGGGCGATGTCTCGAAAGAGGTTATCAGGACTGTCGCGAAAGAATTCAACGGCGTCGAGCACCGCATGGAGTTCGTGCGCGAGCTGGACGGCGTGAGATGGTATAACGACTCCATCGCAACGAGTCCGTCCCGCGCAATGATCGGCACGCTTTCGCTGTATGATTTCAAGATCGTTATGATTGCGGGCGGTGCGGATAAAAAGGTGCCGTTTGACGAGCTGGGCAAGGTCATTTGTGACAAGGTGAAGACACTCGTGCTGCTCGCGCCCGAAAAACCGCTTGAGGGCTTTAAAACGCCGGCCGCGGGGAAGATCGAAGCTGCGGTGCGCGGTGCCGAAAACTATAAGGACGGCGCGCCGGTGATTCTGCACGCAAACAACATGAAAGATGCCGTGCGCCTTGCAAGAGAAAGCGCAGAGCCGGGCGACGTGGTGTCTCTGTGCCCCGCCGCAACGGGCTTTGATATGTACAAGAGCTTTGCCGTGCGCGGTGATATTTACAGAGAAGAAGTGAAAGCACTGAAGTAAGCACAAGCTGACGTGAAAGCGGACGCAAGAGTCTTTGATTAAACTTTTTTCAGAAAGTTTATCAGATTCCAAAGGTGAAACCTTTGGTCGAGCTCCGCAGAGCTCGGAAAAATTTATTTGTCTCGGCACTGTGCATAACAGTAGCTCGGCGAGAAAGATCAACAAAACAAGAAATTTGCGCACTCGGCGCCGCTTCGCCTTGGACCGGGCGGGGCGTGATTGTGGAAGATTGGATAGGTATAATGAAACAGTATAACAAGGGAAATGACAGAAACAAGGGCTTTCAGGGCAGAAACGGTCGTTCCGACCGCCGCCGCGACATTCGCGATACGCCCCTGAACCGCATGGAAGAGACGATTTTGGCGACCATGCGCAGCGAGGAAATTCACGACTGGAGCGCACGCCAGCTTTTGAAAAAGACAGGTGTGCTCGACAAGCTTGCTTTTTACGATGCACTGCGTTCTTTAAAAGACCGCCGCATGATTTTACTTGACCGCGAGCACAACGCGAAGCTTATTCCGGTCGGCGAAGACGTGGAAGCGACGCTCGTTTCGCTCTCGAAGAACTTCGGCTTTGCGCGTCCCGATGGCGGCGGTGACGACATTTTTATTCACGGCAGCGCTTTGCAGGGTGCGCTCGTCGGCGACAAGATCATCGTCGGCGACATTCGCAAGGACGACCGCGGCCCCTCCGGCCGTGTGCGCCGCATCGTAGAGCACAAGCCCGCGCAGACGACCGGCACGGTGAGTATCACCGATGAGGGCATTGAGTTCATACCGGACAATGCCATTCGCTATAATTTACGTATGCGCGAGCGCGATTTAAACGGCGCGAAAAACGGCGACAAGGTCATGGCATCTTTGGAGCAGGATTACCGCGGTGACTGGGCATATGCAAGCGTGAAGAAGGTCTTCGGCAGCGGCCGCACGGCGCGTGTCTGCGCCGATGCCATTGTAGAGCAGTACGGCATTCCGCATGTTTTCCCGCAGGAAGTGCTCGATGAAGCCGAGCGCGTCGGCAACGAGCCCATCAGCGACGAAGAATACGCAAAGCGCCTTGACCTGCGCGGCGAGCCGATCTTCACCATCGACAGTAAGGACGCAAAGGACCTCGACGACGCCATCTCCGTGAAGCGCACGGACTTCGGTTACACGTTGGGCGTGCATATTGCGGACGTTTCCCACTATGTGAAAGAGGGCTCTGCCATCGATGAAGAGGCTATCAACCGCGGCACGTCTGTGTATTTTGCCGACCGCGTGATTCCGATGCTGCCGGAGGTGCTTTCAAACGGCGCGTGCTCCCTGAACGCGGGCATGGACAAGCTGGCCTTCTCCGCGCTTATCGAGCTCGACAAAGAGGGCCACATCACAAAGTACGATTTTAAAAAGACGATCATCAATTCCAAGGTGCGCGGTGTGTACAGCGAGGTCAACGAAATTCTGGACGGCACGGCATCGGAGGAGATTTTGAACAAATACGCGCCCGTCATGGAGTCCTTGATGTCGGCGAAGGAGCTTGCCGATATTTTGAAGGCGAACTCCGCAGCCCGCGGCACCATGGAGCTGGACAGCGGCGAATCGAAATTCATTCTTGATGAAAACGGCATTTGTATCGACATCATGCCGCGCGTTTCCGGCGAAGCGGAGCAGCTCATCGAGCAGATGATGGTGACGGCGAACATTGCGGCGGCGAAATTCTCGCTCGACCATAAATTGCCGTTCCTCTACCGTGTGCACGGCACCCCGGACCCGAAGCGCGTAGAGGAGCTTGTGACGCTGTTGCAGCTCGTGGGCGTTCCGTGCAAGGAGATCGTAAAGCCGAACCCCGAAACGCAGGATTTCGCCGCGATCCTCGACCGCGTGCGCGGCCTGCCGTGTGAGACGCTTGTTTCTCAGCGTTTGCTGCGCACGATGGAAAAAGCGAGATATTCGACGGAGGAGACCGGTCACTTCGGCCTCGCGCTTTCCGATTACAGCCACTACACTTCGCCGATCCGCCGTTACCCGGATACGTCCATTCACCGCGTGCTTTCCGCGTTTGTGGAAGGCATGCCGGCAGAAGAGGTGCGCCGCCGCTACGCGCAGTTCTGCGAGACCTCTGCGACGGAATCCTCCCGCAATGAAATTCGCGCGCTCATCGCCGAGCGTGACGCCGAGGACTGCTACATGGCAGAGTACATGAGTCAGCACATCGGCGAGCACTTTGAAGGCACCGTGAGCGGTGTGACGATGCGCGGTGTGTTTGTGCGCCTCGAAAACAGCGTAGAGGGCTTTGTTTCGCTCGACGCGTTCGAGGGCGAGGATTTTGTGTACGACGGCCTTATCACACAGCGCAGTCCGAAGCGTGAATTGACCATCGGCACGCCGCTGCCGATTATCGTGGCTTCCGCCTACGTTGCGACCGGCAAGGTAGACTTCGTGCCGGATAAAGAGAAGCTCGACATTTAAGGTATGAAAAATTCCCCTGCATCATAAGCTTTTCCGACAGGATAAAAATGGGGGAGAGCGTATGCGGGGAATCAAAAGGCTCATCGGCTCGGCAATGCTGGGCGTTCTGGCGCTGGCGGTTTTGTATTTTACGGCGCCGTACACCGGAGTGTATATTCCCGTCAGCCGGCTCAGCGTGGCGGTATCCGCTGTGCTTGGCGTGCCGGGCGTGACGCTGCTCGTTTTGCTGAGCCTGCTGTAAACGTATAGATGTATTGAAAAGAAAACTGCGGTTTTGCCGCAGCGGAGAGGAGTTTTTACCATGTTTCTAATCAACGCAAACGTACTGGACGATAAATTCTGCCTGCGCAAGGCGGATATCGAGATCGAAGACGGCAAGATCGTGCGCCTTGAGGATTCTTTGCCGTACAAAGAGGAAGACCTCGTTGTGGACTGCGCGGGCTACACCATTGTGCCGGGCTTTGTGGACGTTCACGTGCACGGCGGCGCGGGTGCAGATTCCAGCGACGGCGACGCAGAGGGTCTGCGCAATATGGCGAAGTTCCTGCTGACGAAGGGTGTCACGTCCTTCTGCCCGACCACGATGACCGTTTCCGATGCGGAGATCTTGAAAGCGCTTGAGACGATTCGCTCCTGCATGGACGACAAGGAAGGCGCGAAGATTGTCGGCGTGAACCTTGAGGGCCCGTTCATCTCGCCGAAGAAAAAGGGCGCGCAAGGCGACGAGTTCATTCAGGCGCCGGATTACGACGTGTTTAAGAAGTATTACGATTCCTGCGGCGGCATCATCAAGCTTGTGGACATTGCGCCCGAGTGCGACGTGCGCGGCGATTTTGTCGAAAAAGCCTCGAAGCTCTGCACCGTTTCCATTGCGCACACCGCAACGGATTACGACGGCGCGGTGGACGCGTTCAAAAAGGGCGTAACCCATGCGACGCACCTGTATAACGCGATGTCCGGCCTTGCACACCGTGCACCGGGTGTCGTGGGCGCGGTGTTCGACAACGAAAACGTCTGCGGTGAGCTCATCTGTGACGGCATCCACATTCATCCGGCTGTGGTGCGCACGACGTTTAAGCTCATGCCGGAGCGCGTGTGCGTCATCAGCGACGCGATGCGTTTGAGCGGCGTGGAAGACGGCGGCCAAGGCATGCTGGGTGTGAATATGGTCACCGTAAAGGACGGCAAGGCGACATTGCCGGACGGCACCATTGCAGGTTCTGTTACAAACCTGCACGCGGAACTCAAGAACCTCGTTTCCTGGGGCATTCCGCTGGAGACCGCCGTGCGCGCCATGACGCTGACCCCGGCGAAGGAGATCGGCATGGAAAACGAGATCGGTAGCCTTGCACCCGGCAAGCGCGCAGACCTTGTTGTGCTCGATGAGAACCTCGAGATTGTCGCGGTCTACCACTGATGCTTTTGCCTTTGCCGTGCGGCCTTGACGGCGGGGCATGAGGATAGAATTAGGGAAGAACAGAAAGGAAAGAAAATATGTATTGCACAAATTGCGGAAGAAAGCTACCCGAAGACGGCTCGCCGTGCGTTTGCCGGCAGCAGCCCGCACAGCCCGAGCAGCAGACGTACACACAGCCGGTGCAGCCGCAGCAAAACTACGGCGCACCCACGCAGAATTTTCAGATGCCGCCGCAGTATTACGCGCAGCCGCCGGTGCAATACCCGGTGCAGCGACCGATTACACCCGTGCACGGTGTGCTGAAAAGCTTTTTCGCGTCTCCGCTGTTCCTCATTACGGCGATTCTCTTTTCGGCAAATTTGCTGTTTCAGATCATCGCAAATCTGTTCCCGCAGGATCCGGCGTATATCGTAAATCAGATTTACAGCAACCTGCCGTATGAAATGCAGTTTATCATTTCGCCGGGCGACCTATACAGTGCGCTTTCAGATGCGCAGAGCGGCACCACGGTCGGTACGGTCATCGGTATGCTTATTACAGGCGGCTTAATGGCTGCCGCGTACTGGATCACGTACATATCTGCGAAAAACCCGAGTATTCCGGCGGCAAAAACGGCCGGCCTCACCATCATGAAGGTGTTCAGCATCATCAGTCTTGTTGTGATGAGCCTTGCGGAGGTGCTGTGCGTTGTTCTTGCCGTAATCTTCGGTGTTGCCCTTGCCGGCAATGACTACGGCTACATGGATGAGATGATGAGCGTTATCTTTGTCTTTCTCATTGCGGCCTGCATCTTCGGCTTTGTCGTGCTCATTTTTGAGATCATTTACGAAGCAAAGGTCATAAAGATGCTGAACAGCGCGAAGAACGCGATGCTGACGGGCATGGTTCCGAATAAGGCTTCCGTGTTTGTGGCGGTCATCTGCTTCATTTCGGCGGCGGTGTCGTTCTTCTCCGTTTTCGGCGATGCGGTACTGTACGGCTGGATCCGTGTTCCGCTCGGCCTGACGAGCGTTGCGCTCAACGTGCTTTATGGTCTGCTTGTTCTGCAGTTTAATAAGATGCTGAAGAACGCAGGCATGGCTCGATAAAACAAAATAAGTGAACGCGACCCGCTCCCGGCCGCGGCGGGACGGTGTAGTTCCGCTGCGCGGGAGTGGGTTTTGCTTTTAGGGGAGATGAAAGTATGGTGGAAAATACAACATATATCACCAAAGCGGAGCCGGCAGAGCAGCAGGAAAAGCGCGCGGAGGAAATTTTGCGGGACATGCTTTCTTCGCCGCTGTTCTTCATGTGTGCGGTATTGGTCACATTGAACGCCGTTATTTCGGTGATCGTCAGCGGTATGAACGGATTCGGCGATGTATACGGCGGTGCCGTGACGTTTACTTCGTGGGTGTTTCAGATAATCTTTACGGAAAAAGGTTACACGGGGATACCTGCATATCCTGTATTGTCGGCGGTGCTTTCGGGTATATTCGGCACAGTAATGGCGGCAGTCTTTTGGCTTCTGTATATTGGCGCCAAAAAACGGAAGCTTTGCGGTGCGGGTTTTAAGACGATGAAAGTCGCCTTGCTTTGCCGCACGGTAGCATTTGCTGTGACGGCAGCTGCGCTGTTTGGTATCATAGTCGAATTTATCGTATATGAGATCACCACAGGGCCGAGCCCGACCGCAGATATAGTCGATTACCTTTTCGGATATTTAGGATACGGCATTATGTTTATCGGCGGCATCGTAAGTGCGTTATCAGCCGTTTGCTGTTTTATGATGGTGCGGTCGCTGCACAACTCGGAAAAAGCCGTGCGCGGGGACGGCGCGCTGCGGACGATCCCGCGCTTTGCGACTTGTATGTATTTACTTTGCGCGAAGCTGATCGTGCCGGTGATGCTCGTTGTGGTCGTGGTTATGGTTCCGACTTTTAAAATCGACGATATCGGCAAGTTATGGGTGTTTTTACCGCTCATATGCAAAGCGGCGTTGAGCGCTTTATTTGCCGCCTGCACCGTTAAATTTAATAAAATCGCCGATAAAGCGAAAGTTTAGACGTATTTAAAAGGAGATTCGGTTATGTATTGCACGAATTGTGGGAGAAAGCTCCCGGAGGACGGTTCGCCTTGCATTTGCGGGGCGCAGAACGGGAATTCCAACACGCAGCCGCCGCAGTATTTTCAGGCGCCGCCGCAGTATTACGCGCAGCCGCCCGTGCGCCCGGTCACGCCGGTACACGGGATATTAAAACGGTTTGCATCGTCAAAGCTGTTTTTCATGTGCGCGCTGCTTTTTACGGTGCAGATGGTCGTGTCGGCGGTCTCATCGGTGATTGAGGTGTTCACGGTGCTGCAAAATCAAGCGTATCTGCTGGAACGCACGCCCGTAGGCACGAATTTCAACGTAGAGTTTAACGTAAACATTGTGCCCGTTCAAAATATTCTGGTGCTTATCGGGCTTTGGCTGCTGTACGCCTCCGCGAAAAAGACGGACACGCCGTTCATGAGCACAGCGGGCGTCACGCTGTTTAAAGTGACGGAAATTCTCCAGATCGTTGGGTGCGGTATTTTTTGCGGGATGTTGCTGCTCATCGGTCTTTTGGTGCTCCTCGCATCGAGTGGCGCCCCGAACGTGACAAATTACACCGGCTTGCCGGACGATATCGCTATTTTGATAGTGGGTATTGCTTTTGCGGTCGGTTTGGTGTTGAGCGTCCTGCTGCTTTTGTACAGCATCAAAATGCTCGGCGTGTGGACGAGTTTGCAGTGCGCGATACAGGTGGGCGTGCTGCCGAAAAAGCTGCCGGGATACGCGCTCGCTTTGCAGGGATTTTCGATTTTCTGTGATGCCGCCGCGATGATTGCGTTTTTCGTGTTGAACGCGTGGATCCTCATTCCGGGCAGCCTGTGCAGCATGGCCGCGCGGGTATATGTCATCCGCTGTATGGCGGCGTATAACCGGGAGGTTGCGGGGATGGAAGCGGGTTCTTTCTAAAAGGCTTCGATTTTCGGGCGTTTTTGTGCTACCGTTTAGCTTTTATGAACTTGCGCTGCAAGTTCATTGGGAGACCCCCTAATTGGGTCTCCCACACTTTAACAGTCCACCGGACTGTTAAAGTTCCCGTCCTGATTTTTTGAATGCAAAAAGATTTCGCCATTTGCGAATGGCGACTTAGGACGCTGCCCTAAGAACCC
>OLVX01001197.1_pt1 | contig 22837 bp, 25 predicted proteins | sample 1673271 | NCBI WGS metagenome assembly OLVX01 (sample SAMEA3178939, study PRJEB25190) | human gut metagenome | biome: human gut; feature: human-associated habitat; material: faeces | place: Austria | collected 2013
GGCGTTAAGTTAAATTTAATGATCTAGTAGCAACAATTTTCTTAAATTGAGCGTTATTTAAAAACAACTCCATCAACAAATATTCTTTATTAGGAAGTGCTACCGCTTCACCATCTACATACATAAGATGCTTACTTTCATCTAGCCAGATTGTTTCTTTATCTTCTTTTTCTGTCTTCTTGCTTCTATTTAAAATAGCCTGACATTTCGCATATAAAACAGAAGGTTTAAAAGGTTTAGTAATATAATCATCTGCACCTACATGATAACCATCCAGCATATTATCAGTTTCAGATAGCGCACTGATAAAAATAATAGGCATATCATATTTTTCACGGATCTTCTTACATGTTTCATACCCATCCATTCCTGGCATCATAATATCAAGTAAAACCATATCAATATCCTGATTCACTTTTTCTAAAGCATCATAACCATCTACAGCTTCAATGACTTCATAATCTCTTGTTGCAAAATATTCTTTAATAATATCTCTAATCAGTACTTCATCTTCTACAACTAATAATTTATACATTTTACACCTCCAAATAATAAAGGACTCTATCGAAGATAGAGCCCCCATATGAGTTATTCACCAATTAATTCCATCATTGCCTTATGGAATACTTCTGTCTTATCAGCAGCATCCTTAGCATCTTTACCCTTAATTGAGAAATAGAATTTACATTTAGGTTCTGTACCAGAAGGTCTAGCAGCAATCCAAGAACCATCTTCTAGATAATACTTTAATACATTTGACTTAGGTAAGTCAATTGTAGTGCCATCAGAACGTTCACTTGTTGCATAATCTTCACTTAATACAACCTTTACGCCACCAATTTCAGTAGGCTTATCCTGTCTTAAAGTATCCATCATTTCTTTAATACGTGCAGCACCTGCAGCACCTGCTTTTGCTAAGGCAATCTGTGATTCCTTGAATGTACCATACTTAGCATATAATTCATTCAATACATCAATAAGATCCTTACCCTGCTTCTTATAGTAGTTACCACATTCAGCAGCAAGTAATACAGCCTGTACAGCATCTTTATCTCTTACGAAGTCTTCTACAACACAGCCATAGCTTTCTTCATAACCGAAGATGAACTGTTTTTCATGAGTCTTTTCATACTTTCTGATCTTATCACCAATGAACTTGAATCCAGTTAATGTCTTTTCAACATCAACACCATAGTTTCTCGCAACTAATTCACCAAGATCACTTGTAACAATAGTATTATACATAACTGCATTATCAGGTAATGTACCCTTCTCTTTTCTCTGAGATAAGATATATTCAAGATATACAGCAGCACTCTGGTTACCACTCATTAATACATATTCCCCATTGTGCTTTGCAACAACGCCAAGTCTATCACCATCTGGGTCTGTAATAGCGACTACATCAGCATCTACTTCTTTCGCAAGCTTAATAGCTAATTCATAAGAAGCGTCTACTTCTGGGTTTGGAGACTTAGTATTTGTATAATCTGGATCAGGTGCACACTGTGCAAGTACTGGCACAATATCATAACCTAATCTCTTTAAGCATGTTCTTACAGGGATGTTATCTGCACCATGCTGTGGTGAATAAACAATCTTGAAATCAGACTTATCTAGTCCAGGATTGATTTCAATACCCATTACAGCTTTATAATAAGCTTCATCTACTTCTTCTCCTACCCATGTAATGAATGGATAAGCTTCTTCATCACTGATCTGTTCGATTTCTAATTCGTCATCAATTTCATTTACATAATCAACAACGATATCACCCCATTCAGGGATTAACTGACAACCAGTATCATCATATACTTTATAACCGTTATATTCCTTAGGGTTATGAGAAGCAGTAATCATGATACCACCTGCACATTTTAAATAACGTACTGCGAAAGATAATTCTGGAGTAGGTCTTAAAGATTCCATGATATAAGACTTAATACCAAACTTTGCGAGAATCTTTGCAGATTCAATCGCAAAACGATATGACATATGTCTATTATCATAACTAATTGCCACTCCACGTTCTTTACCTTCTGGTAAATTAGCTACATATTTCGCAAATCCCATATTTGCTTTACGAACTGTATAAATGTTCATACGGTTTGTACCAGCACCTAAAATACCACGCATACCTGCTGTACCGAATTCAAGATTCTTATAGAAAGCATCTTCCTTCTGTTCTTCTGTCATTCCGGCAAGTTCTGCCTTTAATGAAGCGTCCATGCCTTCATAATTTAACCATTGCTCATATTTCTTATTAATATCCATTTTTAAGCGTCACCTCTTGGCTCTATTATACCATTTTCAAAAACCTATAGAAACAAAAAGCGCTACAGTTACATTATTTTCTCATAACTTTCACTTATATTTTAGATACTTCTCTAAATAAAATAGCAATATTTACGAATATCAATAAGTTTTTATCGAGAACTTCTAAGTAAACACTTACAGATATATAAAAAGGGGTTAGTGATCTCTCACTACATCCCCTATTTTTGCATCACAATAAGTTGTAATATCCTTTGATGAAACAATCATCTGATAGCCTCTTTTACCTGCTGAGAGAGCGATAGGACGGTCTTTTTCTATGCTGGCATCAAAATATGTTGGGAACTTCTTTTTCATGCCAACAGGAGAACAACCTCCACGCATATAACCTGTAAGACCTAGTAAATCCTTCATATGAAGCATTTCTACCTTCTTATGTCCAGATAGTTTAGCGAGCTTCTTTAAGTCTATTTCCTCTAATACAGGAATGCAGCATACTAAATAATCATGGTCTTCATGTAATACAAGTGTCTTATAGATATCACCTGCATCCATATCTACTTGTGATGCTACATGTTCACCACTTAAATGTTCTTCATCATATTCATATGTTTTGATCTCATAAGGAATCTTATCACGATCTAACATTCTTAACGCATTTGTTTTAATTTTACTCTTTTTCATATATATCACCTTGGATGATATTATAGCACTTTATCGTGGCCAATGTTCATTTTCTACAAAATAAGTAGCTTCCATATCCGCTGTAGATAAGGCGAAAGCTTCAGGGAAACGACTAAATACATTACCTACAGTTCTGGCATCATCACCATAACTAAAGCCCATATGATAGGCAATAGCGGCTGTTTCTATATCTGTAAGCTTTAGATAACGATTCATAATATAAACACTCTTAGAACCATGTCCTACAGGGAATGCATCTTCTATTGTATAGAAAGGCACCTGTTCCCATTGTCCTTGTGCATTCTTCTTATTACGCATTTCTGTCTTATAAATATCAACCTTGCATAAATCATGAAATAAAGCACATAATGCTATACTTTCTTCACTCATAGATAAATGATAACCTGGTTCACAACGCTTTTTTACATAGCTTCTAAAGCAGAAATAGACATGGAGACTATGGTCACATAAACCACCCTCATAATCTCCATGATAGCGTGTACTTGCAGGTGCTCTATAGAAATCAGTACCTTCTAGCCATGAAAGAAGATCATAAATTCCTTCTCTTTGTATATACTTATGACAAATATCATTAAATAAAGTTTTTACTTCAATAGAAGATAAATCATCCTTTTCAGGATACATATCTTTTGCGAGTCTTAATAAAATACCATCTTTACCAATTGTTTTCATGTTTACATCTCCTCGTCTCTATTATACCAAACTTTTCTGTAAGAAAAGTGTGTATTTGTTTGATATTTCTACTATACTATTTTTAGAGGTGATTACATGAACAAACTACATTTGGCCCAGCTGCCTACTCCTATTGAAAAAATAGACTATCTCTCCAACAAATATAAACCAAATATTTTTGTGAAAAGAGATGACTTAACAGATAGTGTGGCATCTGGTAATAAGATTAGAAAACTAGAATACAGTGTTGCAGAAGCTTTATCTTTAGGGTGTGATACACTGATCACTAATGGTGGATTCCAATCCAACCATTGTCGATCTACTGCTGCAGTAGCCGCAAAACTAGGATTGAAGTGTATTCTTATACTTAGAAAAGAACCTGGTGAAAATATTGAAACAGCCAACTTCCTTTTAGATCATATGCTTGGTGCTGATATAAGAGTAAAGGAACATGATGATTTCCAAGCAAATAAAGATGAGATGATGCAGGAAGTCTACCAGGAAGTATTAGATAAAGGTGGTAAACCTTATATTATTCCTATGGGTGCTAGTAATGGAATCGGTACTTTAGGTTATATTGATGCTTTTGATGAAATACTAGAATATGAGAAAAAGACCGGTATTGTGTTCGATACTATTATTGATGCAGTAGGTTCTGGAGGAACTTATACTGGTTTATATTTAGGTAATGAATTAAGACAAGCTCATAAAGATATTGTAGGTATTAATGTATGTGATGATGCTGATTTCTTTATTAAAGAAATTAATAGTATTATTGATGATACATTACCTCATCTTGATGTAAAAGATGTAGAGAGAAGTCATATTCATATTATTGATGGATATGTAGGAAGAGGCTATTCTTTAAGTCGCAAAGAAGAATTAGAAGCTATTTCTGACTTATCTAGACACAGTGGTATTATTCTAGATCCTGTATATACAGGCAAAGCATATTATGGACTAATCCATGAATTAGAAAAAGGTACATTTGATCATGCAAAGAATATACTATTTATGCATACAGGTGGTATATATGGTCTATTCTCTAAATCAAAAGAAATAATCTCAGCCTAGGCTGAGATCTTTTTCTTATAAGCGATAATAACCGTTTCTAAATACATAATAGATGTAATACCAATAGACTCTATTAATATTCTAGGTGTATAGGTTGTTTTGATCTTTCTTGTTTCTTTTTGTGACATATTCACATCATGCTGAGATAAATAAGTATTAATTGTATATTTAGAAAGAGATGAACTTGTGAAACATGAAATAGTAAATGAAATCATAAAGATAATAAGTATCTTACTAAGATTATGTGTTTTAAATAGTTTATGACATATAAGTATTAAAAAGAGAGAACTAATAATTAATATAATCAAAGGAATCATCTTTAACTTATCACATATATTTTCAAAGATAGAGACACATGCATTATATTGTGCATCATTGGATGTAAGCTGGAGATGCTTCCAATCCAATGGTTTTCTTTGTGCTTTCTTTATAAAGCCTTCTGTATTGCTGTTTTTATCTAAATAATAAGTAACAGAAGAAACAGTTTGTTCAGCATGACTTAATGACTGCGCTTTTGATAAAGAGATAAAGATAGTATTATAAGGCTTTAAATGACTTAATAGTCCTACTTTATTCTTATAGATTCCTACAACAGATAATGATACATCTCCTTTTTCTGTGTTTAATTGAATATCGTCTCCTAAACTTAGATTATTATTTTTCGCAAGTGCATAAGAAATCACTGCATTGGATGTATTCTCATCATTCTTGTTTAAAAGTCTTCCTTCTTTAAGTTTATATTCTTTTGAATTAAAGTCCTGGATCAGCGTCATAGAGGAATAACCTGCAAGAAGAAATGTATCTTCTTGTAATTCTGTCAAACAAATACGAGGAAAAGAAAGACGTGTATTGACTGATTTAAGTGTATGTGAAGATGCATTGACTAGTTGTTCATAGTTATAAGTTTTAACATCTTTAATAGTAGTTAATTGTTTGGCATCTCTGATGCTTATTCCATTATCAGATGATAGTGTTACTTCATACTTTAATTGTTTCTTATACTTATTAATAACCTGTGATGATCCCTGCTTAATGAACAAGCACATCATAATAAGATTCATTGTGATACATACAATGATAAATAACGACAAATAATGTAGACCCTCTTTCCCTTTAGACATAATAACGCCTCCTTATAAATATAATAAGAAATAATATTTGCGTTATTATGGAGTAAATATGGGAAAAATTGTGTAAGAAAAAACAGTGGATTAAATCCACTGTCAAAAACAAAAGTATATTATTCAGCAACTTTCTGTTCTTTGATAACCTTAGCGATAGATTCGATTACGTCCTTTTCGTCTTCACCTTCAGCTTCGATTTCTACAGTAGCCTTAGTTGGAACACCTAAAGACATAACACCCATGATTGATTTAAGGTTAACGCTCTTACCGTTATAGATTAAGTTAATATTGCTAGAGAATTTGCTAGCCTGGTTTACTAAGATTGTAGCAGGTCTTGCATGTAAACCTACTGGGTCAGATACTACGAATGATAATTTTTCCATTTAAAAAATTCCTCCTTATGAATATGGTCTTATTATATCACAAATCCTAATTTTTTCTATACCTTTATGTTATTTTTTACTAACGCTTACAAAAGTATTGATATATACACTATTTTTTTGATAATAATTTTTTATAATTGTATAAATCCGACACCTAAAACAGAACCACAATTCCATTCTTTTGTATGTCCAGGGTGTTTAAAAGCTAATGCAAGATTACCCATTTCATAGACCATTACGCCACCTTCTGGGATATCTACAACTTCTACATGATCTAATATTTCAGGTCCAAACACCTTTTCATCACTATATACTGCCGCCTGCATATTTGTGATTGTCAGAAGTTTGCCTTTCACCATAAAAGAAAATTTATAAACATTCTGAGAACCTTCTAAAGGAATCTTTTCGACAAGAATCTTATCAGGATCAACGCCTAATGTTTCAAAGATACGAGACTGCTGGAAAGACATAGCTTTCTTTAGTTCTTCGTTTAATTGTTTCTCTTTAGAATAATCATTTTTACTATAGTCATGCTGTGTTGCATTTACATCTACATCTAACATCCATGGATTAAATCTAAATTCCATTTTCTTTCTCCTCTACTAATTCATTTTTTGTTTCTGAACGATATTCTACTAATCTTTCAAACCAGATCTTACATAATGCACCTACTGGTACAGAAACGAGCATTCCTAAGAATCCACCAATCATACTACCAAAAATAAGTGATACGATAACAAGTACAGGATGAATATCAATACTTGCACTAAGTAATCTTGGGTTAATAATATTACCGTCTACACCCTGAATAATAAGTAACGCAATCAAAGCTCTTAAGGCCATATGTAAATCAGCTGTCACAAGACCAATAATTGCGATAGAAGCATATCCAAGAAATGGGCCTACATAAGGTATTAGATTACCTATACCAACTAATAATGCAATCACAATCCAGAATTTAACATGTAAGAAGCCAAATGCTACACTTACCATGACAAACATAAGAAAAGCATCAATCACCTGACCACGTACATAACCAGAGAATACACCTTCAATATCAATTAATAATTGATGAATAACAGTGTCTACTTTCCTACTTGTAAAAGCTTTAATACTCTTACTCCAATAATTCCATAGTTTTTCTCCATCAAGCATAAAATAAATCGCAAAAATAATAGAGAATAGTAAATTAGTGAAAAAGTCTGAGACTTTAGTAATACCTCCTAAAATATTACTTGTAAGACCATCGACTGCTGTCTTTAAGAACTGCTGTACTTGTACTGTAGAAATACTCATAGATTTAAGCTGTACGATGATTGCATCATAGAATGCATTTACATTCTTTGCAACAATACGTAAGAAATCACTCATATCCTTAAACTGTGTGACTGCAAGTTCTTTACCAATACTTTTAATCACAAAAGTAGATAATAACGCAAAAACAAATAATACAATTAAAGAAGTAATCGCAACAGATAACTGATGAGTTAACTTCTTCTTTTCTTTAAAATAAGAAACATTTCTAAGAGATGATTCTACCTTTTCTACTACTGGCTTTAATAAATAGGCAATCACAAAACCAATGAGTAATGGTGTAAATACCTGGCTTAAAAATCCCAATCCCTTCTTAAGAAACGAAAGAATATCTGATATGTTACTTCCTGCTGCAATCACAAGATAGATTGCAATGACAGTAAGTACTACATAAATAGATATCTGCGTATATTTTCTATTAGGTTTAAAATGAAACATAATACCTCCTTACATAAGAGGGCTAAAGAAACGTAAGATACATCTCCATCCTCTTAATACAACACTTGTATTTATATACTTCTCTGATACATCCTGACTTATTTCAAATAGTTCATCAAAGTCTTCTCTTAATTCTTTGACTGCATGATTATGTGTAAACCAGCATCCATTTTCAAAGTGTAGATAAAGACTTCTAAAGTCAAAGTTAATTGTACCAACAACACCGACCTGATCATCAACCAAACATTGTTTTGAATGAATAAATCCAGGAGTATATTCATAAATATGAATACCTGCCTGCACAAGATGTGAATAATAGCTTCTAGTCATTGCAAAGACAACTGCTTTATCAGGAATACCTGGTGTAATGATTCTTACATCGACACCTCTTTTTGATGCAAGAATAAGTTCTCTTTGCATTTCGTCACTTAATATCAGATATGGTGTAGTGATATAGATATGATCAACAGCATGTTTAATCATATTTAAATAGACATTCTCACCTGTTTCTTCATCATCTAAAGGTATATCTGAGTAAGGGATGATATATCCTTCTCCTGATACTTTATGACCTTTTAAATAAAGTGTGAGGTCTTCATTATCTTCTTTACTTGATGTCTGCCACATCTCAAAGAATATCTTTGTGAGAGAGTCTACTGCATCACCCTCTAATCTTACTCCAGAGTCCTTCCATAGTCCATAAGGATGTGTGTAATTGAAGTATTCATCTGCAAGATTATAACCACCAGTATAACCTATTAGACCATCTATGACAGTAATCTTACGATGATCACGATTGTTCATAAAGGGATTTAAAACAGGAAAGATAGGGTTAAATACACGACACTGTATACCTTCTTCATGAAGACGTGCTCTAAACTTATTATTAATAAATCCTACACTTCCCATATCATCATAAAAAACTCTGACATCTACACCCTGCTTTACTTTCTCTACAAGGATATCTTCTATCTGTCTCCATGCTTTTGAATCTTCTATCGCATGATATTCCATGAATATAAATTCTTTAGCATTATTTAAATCATGTAGTTGTGCTTCCAATGCATCATTTGTAGAACTATAGAATTTTATCTTTGTATGATTAAAAGTAGGAAAACCTAAAGATTGTAGATAATAAGCTTCTGTGGCATGAAGAGGATCATTCTGTTGAAGTTCTTCATAACCTTGTGTTTCAATCTTATAACTGTTGAGATCATCATTTACTTTATTGAACTTCTTCTGTACTGTCTTCAACAATGAAGGTCTACCAAACAAGATATATATAGCTAAACCAAAGACAGGAAAGATGAGAATCAAAACAATCCAAGATAGCTTAAAAGCACTATTATCCGGTCTTCCATAAATATGTAGCACACATATAAACGCAATTATACTCATGATTGTATCAAAAGCTGCATAGTATTCAGAAAGATGTATCGCAAGATTCACAATCATAAATACCTGAATAATAATCAGAAGTGCAGCAATTATTACTCTTACAATACTATTTTTTACATCATTTTTATACTCATATGTATTCATAAAAACCCCCTATTTAAAAAAGGCTTTCAATTAAGAAAGCCTATTAGAAATTCTTCTTTGCGACAACTAAGAAACGATATGTTGTCAACTGGAAATATGTATTCTGTTTAATCTGATCTAATGCATTCATATAGAAGCTCTTATATTGTGCGACATTTTCAGCCACTTCTGGAGCCACCTTACGGAAGTAAGTCTGTATTTGGCGAAGATTATGGAAACGAATATAACCTTTATCTTCTTTAGTTTCTACAACTTCAAATCCTGCCTCAGCAAGAGTCATTGCACAGCTGTTCATATCCCATACACCTCTCATCTTAAAAGGCATATACATAGATAAGAATTCATGAAGGTTTTCACTACCATTCTGATTCACAATAAAAGTACCATTTGGTTTAAGTACACGTAACACTTCATTCTTATCATAGTTAGAGAATTGATCCATTAATACATCGATACGTTCATCCTTAAATGGAAGCAGGTTAGATTCTGTCAATTTAGTTGCCTTAACAGGTAATCCTTCTAGAGTTGCTTCTACTTCACTTGTTTCAGTATAAGGTTCAATATCAAATGTTGCTGCAGGATAATCTTTATAATCCTTTACAAACTGTCCTTTATCCACCGTCATAAAAGCTAAATGATCTTCTGGATGAACATAGCTCTTAGTAATAGCGACTTCATCATAAAGTGGTGCAGAGACTTCATAACCATAGTCTTCTTCATCTCCACGTTTTAATTCTTCAATTTCTTTCATTAAATGTGTAGCTGATTGAATCTGCTGACGACATCTGAACTTACCATACTTAATGATAATAAATTGTACGATTGCATCCGCAATCACACCACATGCCACAAAGATAATGAGTTCTAAAAACCACTGTGCTGACATGAATGGTGCATCTGTACCACCAATCATATAACAGATAATACATAATACAACCATGCTTGCTGTTCCTGTATAGTTGAAAGGACGATTGAATTGTTCAAACCACACTAAGTTATTCACTCTTAATGCACGTTTACGGCTGATTTCAAAGTAAATCAGCTGGAATATTAACATCAATCCAACAAACGTTAATAAAGTTGCGAGTAAAATTGCCATAGAATTCCCCCTTATTTGATCTTCTGACCTGTAAGAGTATAGTATTGATCTCCAATTGTGAAATAGCCTTCATCATGAAGAACGATTTCTTTTTCAATAGAGTAAATTTCCTTCATATCATTATCTACATCATAGATATAAGAACGTCCATTCTTTTCTAATGCAAGATATGGATGTCCATCAAAGACAATTGCTGCCTTTTCAGGAATCTTTGTATAAACATCTGAAAGTGCTTCTTTTCCATTACAGTCATAGACCTTAAATTGGCCATTCTTATTATATGCTGCATAATATGAATTGCCGATGAATTCTAAACGTGGATATGATGATTTTAATACATTTTCACCTTCAGCATTAATTAATTCATACTTACCGTTTTTAAGCTGTACAATAGCACACTTGTTTTCATCATACTGATTGGCTTCCTGATAATAAGGACTGACCTTCTTACCATTAAAGTCATAATAAGCATAGCCTTTGCCCTTTACAAAACCTGGATAACGAGACACCGTTAATTCATGTGCATATGGATAAACCTGTACATTCTTTAATTCACTTGTCTTCTTACCGTTATAAACTGTATGAGGTCCATAGGCAATCTTCTTATTTCTAGAAATGAAATGTGTATTGTCTTTAAAGTTAGAGTTTGTAGGAACAATCTCTCCCTTTCTATAAAGACTGACAGTATCATCTGCAGTTAATACGATATTGTTTTTGTTTGTGATCTCTGCACCAGTTAGTGCATAATCATTTGAATAAATCTTAGTACCAATTACAGCTAATGTATTCTGGTTATCTGCATCATATAAAATAGCCTGATTCTTACGTGATGCAAGAATAGAATAGTTACCTACTTCCTTAATAGAAGATTTCTTACCATTCTTTAAATAAACATTAATAGAATCTTCAAAACCTACAATAGATGCATCATCTATACTAGAAGCATAGTAAACCTTCTTCTTACCAGCATATAGAGTCTTACCATTATTTACAACTTTATAAGTCTTACCCTTTACGATAACAGGTAGATCAGTCTTTAATAAACCGCTCTTAGTAGATGATTTATAAAGAACCTTACCTTTTGTATTGAGTACTTCAATACCACCTAAAGAAATATCTGCTGCTCTTGTTTTAGTTTCTGTTTCTGGATTTCTTATAACAGTTACTTCACTTGTATGCTTCTTCTTACCTACAGTTGCAGTAATAGTTACTTTACCTGTTCTTATACCATATACAGTACCATTTTCTACAGTCGCAATATTCAAATCACTTGAATCCCATTTAACCTCTTCAGGATTTACATTAGTCACAGAAAGCTGACCCTGTCCACCTTTAATAACAGTCATTTCCTTCTGATCAATCACTTTAATAAGCTTATGAACTGTAACATCACATGTATAGTCCTTCTTATCAATCGTTGCAGTAATAGTCACTTTTCCTGCTTTATTCGCATGAATTGTACCATTATCTACAGTCGCAATTGTCTTATCAGAAGTTGTCCATTTAACCTTCTGATTTTCATAGTTATTAATAGAAAGACCATAATCAGATTCTTCATCCATTTCAATCTTAGTTTCACTTAAAGAAAGAGGTTTAGCCTTAACAGTAATTTTAGCCTTAGCCTTTTGATTACCAGCCTGAACAGTAATAGTCGCCTTACCAGGTTTTACACCTGCAACTTCTCCAGTATCCGGTGCTACAATCACAACCTGATCATTACTTGTAGTCCATACTGCCTGATCTTCATCCTTCTTATTTAATACCTGTAAGAAGATATGCTGATCCTTTTTAATAGTAGTCTTAGAAGGATTAATTTTAATCTGTCTCTTCTTTACTGTAATAGCAGCCTTATATTTCTTCTTGCCTAACTTTGCAGTAATAACAGCTTTACCCTTCTTTAAACCTGTTACTTCACCAAATTCATTGACTGAAGCAATCTTTTTCTTATTAGAACTCCATTGTACAACTTCTTCTGGATTCTTCTTATCTAATACATTTAATACAACCTTCTGTTCAGTTAAAAGAGTCACCTTAGTCTGATCAAGTCTCTGTGTTCTCTTCTTTACAGTCACCTTAGATTTAACTGTCTGACCATTACTTGTTGCCTTGATAGTCGCTTTACCTGGATTAATAGCCCAGATATGTCCATCAGCAACAGTCACTACATTCGCATTACTTGTTTCCCACTTAATATCAGGATATGCATTTTCAATGCCATACTGACCTTCTTCACCTGTATAAAGTGTTGCTTCATTTTGAGAAATCTTTAAAGTCTTACGTTTTACTTTAATCTTACACTTTAAAGTATCATCCCCTACTTTTGCGATTATTGTAGTCTTACCAGGCTTTAATCCCTGAATGACACCATTGTCTACTGTTGCAATCTTAGGATCCTTAGACTTCCATTCAATTGTACGTGCACCAAAATCATTCACTGTAAGTGTAGCAGGTTCTGATGTATATACATCTAAAGATTCCTGAGAAAGATATGGATGTAATGCTTCTACCTTAATCACACAAGTCACTGACGCATTATCTTTAGTTGCAGTAAGTGTTGCAGTCCCTGCATGTTTTGCATAAACATAGCCTTCCTGATTAATATCAATGACATCATTATCATTTGTAGACCATACAACAGCATCATTCGCAAATACCTGTGTTAAAGTGTTTTCTGTCATATTAAGAGAAGATGCACTTAAATAAAGTCCAGTCTGTGGCTGAGATTCACCTACAAGCATATCACCCTGTGTTTTTAAGCTTGTATAACGTCCTGGTTTAATAATTGTTTTACCTGTATTAGAAATATAACCAGTCTGATCACTCTCATTAGTCACTAAATATCCACCTTCAAAAGGTGTATATGTCTTATACATATCTTTGGTATAACGCTGCCCCTTAGTATTATAAAGAGCATATAAACTATTCTTTCCTTCTTTCATGAAAGAAGTCTTCTTAATCTCATGATTATCAGATGATGATCCACAGCCACTTAATATTAATGCAGCAGCCAGGATTCCTATTACCTTCTTCATAGTCTGCCTCCTTGTTTTTTTCTACAACATCATTATAACATAATTCTTTACGTAAAAAAAATGAGAGATAATCTCTCATTTTAGAATCTTTCTGAAACGATAATTTACATTCCATAGGAATATAAGAAATACAACGACTAACATACCAAAAGAGACTAGTGTTTTACATTTTACACTACAATAGAAAAACAAGATACAAAGTACAGTAATCAAGAAACTCATAAGTAACATCATGAGACTTTTTGATTGTCTTCTTAATTCAAAGAAAATAAGAAGCTGTAACGCAATGGAAATTATGAAATATAAGTCATTATAATTCATAAGCGTATCTCCTCTCTTTTTTCTTATTATATATCAAGCAACAAAAAAGGCCTTATAAAGGCCTCTTTCACATTAAATATGTAATGGATCGTTGTTTACACCATAAACCTTCTTATCTTTTGTAGTCGCTACATAATATACTGCGCTATCTTCAGGTTTATAGTAAACTTCTAAAGTTTCAAGAGTGTTAAGCTTGATTCCGTTAGCTTTGATATCTTCTTTAACTAATTTTTCGATATCAGACACATTAACATCTTTATTCATGAACTGTACTTCAATTTTTGTTTTCATGTTTGTATCCTCCATTTCCTAGTATGATAAAAACCACCTTTAATATAACACTTTTCCTTTTACAATCAACCATTTTTTCTTGAAAATATCAACTATTTTCACCATTTATACATTTATATGTAAAATAGTAACTGTTTTTTCGCTTGTCATATATAAACAAAATAATCAAAGTAATGATCATCAAAATAAGACCATAAAGTAAATACACCAGAAGTAATCCTATCAGACTTGAATCAAACATCATCCCTGGTACAACAACTAATGCCTGAATAAATGAAACACTTGATGTACCAATACGTTTAAAGGCTGCCTGAACAGAGAATGCACATGAAGCATATTGCGCAAAAAATAATACAAGAATATCTATTAAAGGAATAATAATCTTTGCCTTTTGATCAATATAGTGTCCAAGCTTCTTATAACCAATAAAGCTAAGCAATGATAATAGTATGGCATCTAGACAGATGATATAACCAAGGTTATAACCAAAAGCCCATATAATACCTCCAATGACTGCACCAATAAAAGCACCAAGTATTCCAAGTGGTGAAGCAGTGTGTTTGGTAATACGTTCATGTTTTTTAAAGCAGTCAGAACATAATATATCTATTTCATCATCTAATAAATAGGCATTTAATGGTTTGCTTTGATGGCAGTGATGACATTGTGGTGACTGATTAATTTCTTCCTTGAGTGTTAAGATAATATTCTCTAACTCTTCTTTTTTAATGCGCTTAGATAAAACAAGTCCTGCACCTTTCTCATTAGAATATATACGTTCTACATCATCTCTTTTAATAAAGAGTTGTTCTAGTATATCTCTTTGATGCTTACTATCTTCTGTAGTCAATAATAAAGCTATTTTATGATGAGGTAACACCTGTAATAATAGATAAAAATGATCTTGAATATAGTAATAATAATCTTTCTTAGGGGTTGGTTTAAAGCCAATAGTTGTGAGTTCGTTTATCTTCATAACATGCTCCTTTAAAAAAAAGAGAGAGTAATTCTCATTACTCCCCTTATTCTGATGCTGAATTTTTAGATCTATAAGCTCTCTTACGATCAAGTTCAGAAAGATATTTCTTTCTTAAACGGATGTTGTTTGGAGTGACTTCTACTAATTCATCTTCATTAATATAGTCAAGACAAGCTTCTAGGTTGAAGTGTCTAGGTCTCTTTAATACCACTGTAGTATCTTTTGTAGATGAACGTGTATTTGTCTGCTGTTTACCCTTAGTAACGTTTACTACTAAGTCATTGTCCTTAGCATGTTCCCCAACAATCATACCTTCGTATACTTCTACACCTGGACCAACAAACATTACACCACGGCTTTCTACACCACCAAGTGCATAAGCAGTAGTCTGTCCTGTTTCAATAGAAATAAGAACACCTAACTGTCTTTCACCTACTGCTTCACCTTCTAATGGGCGATATTCTAAGAATGAGTGGCTAATAATACCATAACCCTTAGTCATTGTTAAGAAGTTAGTCATGAAACCAATTAAACCTCTAGAAGGTACGATGTAATGAACCTTAGTCATACCATCCATAGAATCCATGTTTTCCATGATACCTCTTCTTAAACCTAATGATTCAATAACTGAACCAATACAATCATCTGGTGCTTCGATTTCTACATCTTCATATGGTTCACATGTTACACCATCGATTTCCTTTAAGATAACATGAGGTCTAGATACCTGTAATTCATATCCTTCTCTTCTCATTGTTTCAATTAAGATAGATAAGTGTAATTCACCACGACCACTTACCATCCATTCTTCTTTATTCTGAATACGTTCTACTTTTAAAGATACATCCTTGTTTGTTTCTTTGAATAAACGTTCTTCAATCTTAGATGCAGTCACAAACTTACCATCCTGACCAGCAAATGGTGAAGTGTTTGTACCAAAGATCATCTGGATTGTTGGTTCATCTACATGAAGTAATGGTAATGCTTCTTCACAGCTTGGTTCACAGATTGTTTCACCAACACCAATGTCAGCTAAACCTGCAACGGCTACGATATCACCAGCACTTGCTTCTTCTACTTCAAATCTATGCATACCTAAATAACTAAATAGTTTCTGAACACGGAACTGTGTCTTAGAACCATCTGCTCTTAAACATACAACATTTTCATTTACTTTAATAGAACCTCTCTGGATTCTACCAATACCAATTCTTCCTACATAATCATTGTAGTCTAATAAAGCTGGCTGTAACTGTAAACCACCTTCAACATCTACTGCTGGTGCAGGAATTTCATTGATAATCATATCGAATAAACAGTCCATATTAGGAACCTGAGTACTAATATCAGGATCTAATGAGCTTGTACCATTTAATGCTGAAACGAAAACAGTTGGGAAATCAAGCTGATTATCATCAGCACCTAATTCCATAAATAATTCAAGAACTTCATCCATAACTTCCTGAATTCTTACAACTGGACGGTCAACCTTGTTGATAACAACGATAGGTTTAACATGAGCAGCTAATGCCTTCTTTAATACGAAACGAGTCTGAGGCATTGTACCTTCATAAGCATCAACTACAAGTAAAACACCATCCACCATGTGCATGATACGTTCTACTTCTCCACCAAAGTCAGCATGGCCTGGTGTATCCATGATGTTGATCTTATAGTCTTTATAATGAATAGCTGTATTCTTTGCTAAAATAGTAATACCACGTTCTCTTTCTAAAGCGTTACTATCCATAGCACGTTCAGCTAGTTCTTCGTGTGCTTCAAGTGTTCCAGATTTCTTAATAAGCTGGTCAACCAATGTTGTTTTACCATGGTCAACGTGAGCAATAATTGCTATATTTCTAATATTCATAATCGCACCTCTTTCAATTTTTAGATTATATCATAGTTCGTCTTCATTTCAATAAAGAATAGTTTTCAAGATGAGAAAAAGTTTAGGAAATTACACGTATTTATACAATTTCACACAAGCCCACAACTGCATAATATAGGAGTTCTAAGAATGAAAACACTCTCATATATAGCCATGGCTCTATAATCGTGGCTATATAGAAAGTGTCAAAAAAGTGTCAAAAATAAACTAAAGGAGATATAAGAAAATGAGTAAAATGGACGTTATGAAGAAAATTAAAGAAGCAAAGGGGGGGATAAACTCTTACTATGATTTGGATATAGAAGACATGAAAAAAATTTCAAATAATTCACATGATAGATTTTCATTAATTTCAAATGCTTTTACCTTTGGTTATATTCAAGGAATGAAAGCCCAGAAGGCAAAAGACAGAAAAAAAAAAAAGCATGATCATATTTATTTTATAGTCTAGTTGGCGCTAGATTTCAAAAGGAGTACGCCAATACTTCTATATGATTGCTATAAACTACCAAAAAAGAAACCTCGCATATAAAAGAAACATCTCACAAAGAAAGAATTATCACATAAAGTATTATCGTTCGTGGGGGTCGCATTTTGCGACCTCTTTTTTATTATGCATGAGATTATAAAGTTACTGCATGAAAGCGTACTTTTAGAGACTGTCACGCTCGTTATATATACCATATGAGCGTATGACGCTCGTTTTATTCATTTCATGTAAGATTTTTCTATTTCATGTCATGTTTTATTGACTTATCTATTTATATTTATGGAGTAACGTTTTAGACCTCCATAATATGCTAGTAGGTTTATTGTTTGTTCTGGGGTCGCATTTTGCGACCTTAGCCCTTTCTATCTCCTTCTATTTTCGATTCTAAGCGCCTTTTATAGAATGCCTTACACTTTATCAAATTCAGATAAAACAAGGCTCATGTATTAATCTTAAAGGTGCTTGCCTGTTTCTTCTTGCTTATAAGAAACCTATATATAAAAGCCTTGTCATTTCTTGCTATCTTAGAATTACAAAAGGTCATTTTGTCTCCTCGTCTATTGCTATCTTCTGTATGATCATACGATTAGACAAAAAGAAAAGACCTAGACCAATGGTCTAAGTCCTCTTAAGGTGTATAAAAAGTTAAACGAATATTAGAAAACGTATTTATTATAACACTATTCCATTATCTAACACCACACCTATTCATATTTATTGAATAATCCATGGTGCAGTTGCTTTTTATTCTTTTCTTGAGTATTTGCCTATGCTTCTTATAAAGTGCCTTAGAATTAAGATATAGCCCATTTATCTAATACGCTAGGTTTGATACTGCTTTAAAGCTAGAATAACATCATTCTAGAATGTTGGCTAATTCTGCTATACCTTTAAAAATATACAATCTTACCGTTGATACGGAGTAATCCATAATTTCAGCAATATCACATACACTCAAACATTCTATAAAGCGATAAAAGAGAATATTTCTATATGTTGTATTATTTACTTTTTCAACGGTTTGTTTTATTGATTCCATTTTTTTTCTTACATTCTTCTTTCATTAAGATGTAGTCATTCTGTGTCTTTGGTTCACTTGTACGCCCTTTAACCTTGTTATATTGGGTAGAATGCACATTAAGAACTTTATTTTCAATATACGTTACTCTGTCTTTATAATTTCTATAACTCTTTAAGTATTCCCTTACCTCGTTTGTTGTCATTCTCTCACCTCTCTCTAATTGTCATGATGTTCTTAGTGAATGTTATTGGTATATCAATACCGACTTTGCCGTTTGAGTTTTTGGCTATATGGATAAAATAGTTGTCCTCTGTCTTGAAATAGATAAATAAAACCTGTCTAGCACTGTTTTCTATTTCCCCAGATTCTTTCAGACGGCTAAGCGTTGGGGCTTCATTCTCTCTATTCCTTGTGTTTCCCTGTTGGTTCTGTTGTCTAGAAACTTGAGATAATGCAATCATAGTTATATTGTGGGTCATTGACAGATTCCTAAGAGTTTTCGCTAATTCTGTTATTTTCTCATATTGTGAACCTCGCCCCATTCCTGTTATTAATCCCATATGGTCAATGAATACTATTGTATGTTCCTTAGGATCTAATTTATTTATGGTGGCTTGAATTGCTTGAATGCTTTTCCCTCCTGTTATCATTGTTATTCTTTTCTTGTCTCCTATTTCCTTCATAGCTTCATCAATTCTATTTTTGAGTTCCTTATCTGTTATATATTTATATCTCTCAAGGGTTCTCATTGGTACACCACTTTCAATAGATACAAGGCGCTCGTATATGGTTTGTTTTGCCATTTCCATATTGAAATAGATACATGGGTAGTGTTTAGACAGTTCACTAAGCATATTCAAGGCTAAAGCCGTTTTCCCTCCACCTGTTCCAGAAGCACTAATTACCATGAAATCCTTTTGTTTCATATTTAGATAACTTTCTAGCGTTGGGAATCCTAAGCCCTTAAGTGCTATATTCTCGTTGCTTAAGCATTCTTTTAAATCGTTTTCAGTAATATATTCTTGTTTTACTATGCCTAGTTCATTTATCTGTTTGACTTTTTCCGTATATTCGTTAATATCACACTCCCCATTCTTGAGTTTATTATAAGCTTCTTTCAATAGATCTTCTTTGTGTGCTTGTATTATAGTTCCCTCTTTTGATAAGATAGCGCCTATTTGCTCAAGTGGGTTACCTTCTATTATTTTGCCTAGTATATCCATATCAATATTTTCATCACTAGATATTATTGATAACATTTCATTGTCATTATTCTCTTTATGAATTTGTGCTATCTTTTCAAAAATGTATTTAAAATTATACTTCTTACCTTGTATAGTGAAGTCTTTTAAATAATCCTTAGTGATAGATAACTTGTCTATCTCTCCAATGTTTTTTAATAGATAACCAATTAAACACACTTGACATTCTTTTAATGTTTCTTTATCAATCATATTCCCTCCTTAATAGAAACCTTCATCATATGAACTCATATTATCCAATAGATCTTGTAGATATTCTTCTCTTTCTTCTGTTGTCAAATCATTAAGGCTTGAGTTTCTGTTTTTTGTGTTTGGGTTTTCCTCTATTTTATCTTCTATTTTATCTTCTATTTTATAGGTGTTCTCTGTGAACGGCTCATGATGTTCTCTGTGAACACCTTTGTTGTTCTCTGTGAACACCATAGAAGATTCACTAGCATTTTTATTACTCTCATGATGTTCTCTGTGAACGTCTACTAGTTGTTCATTATGACCATCTAGTAGGTGTTCTCTGTGAACACCATTATTGTTTTTATTAGGTTCATTTTGCCCCTCATAATTAAAAGGTTTGATAGATAATAGGCGCTTTCTTGGTAGTGACTTTCTGTATAAATGACCTTCTTCTACAAGTCCATCTATAGCACGTCTTACTGTTGATTCGCTTTTACCTGTTACCTTATGCAGTGTTTTAGTACTTTCATAGTATGGTGAACCCACATTATTAAAACGTTCCACACGCCCTTTTATATAAGCTTGTTCTAAAGTTAACCCCTGTTCTCTGAAATCATCATAGATAATTACATATTTATTTTTTTGTTTTTTGTTTTCTTGCATATGATCACCACTAACAAAAAAGGAGCTTACGCCCCTAATTTGCCTAACTGCTTACTTTTGACGGCTTCAATAGAAGCGTTGATATTTACAAGGTTGTCCATGTCATAGCCCTCATAAGTCGATTGAAATTTTCTTACTGCTTCTTGTGAATACATATGGGCTTTACCTGTCTTGATTGCTTTCAATGCCCCTGTTTCTCTTAGATATGAAAGTGTAGTTAAACTTGTATGTAATAGTTCTGCGACCTCGTCCACTGTAAGCATTCTTAAATTATCCATATTTACGCCTCCTTTAAATCTTTATATAGAACCCTTAAAGATTCATTTAACTCTTTAAATACTTTGGTGGCTTCTTCTTCTTTTAAATGCTTATGGATTAAACCGTCAGTACCAATAATCATGTATACTACTTTACCTTTGGCGTCCATTCCAGATAGTTCCCCACCCTCTAACAGGTCTTTGAATGTGGTTTTCTGTTCTTCTGGTTCTTTATGCTTCTTAGTGCATTCAGCGCATAAATAACTAGTACTATCAAAAGATTCTAAATGTTTAATATCCTCATGATCTAGTTTAATTTCCTTACCACATTCACAACAATATGTTATTAGTTCATCATCATAAATATTCAATTCAAGCTTTCCATCTTCTAGATTCTTTCTTAAATAAATCATATTCACACCTCTTTCTAATTTATTTTTATAATTTTGCTTGTTTCTATTTCTAAGAGTTCCCACTCTTTCAATGTAAAAAGCACAAGCCCACTTTTAAACATTGGATTCAATACATTTCCCTAGTTAATTGAAGCAAGTTTCTTTATAGCGTTCATGTATTCTTGCTTCTGGTCTTCTGGTAGTTCATCTCTTAATCTTCTGTATAGGGTAGTTTCCCCAATTCCTAGCGCTTTACATAAATCCCATTGAGTAAAACCATAAAGTTTTAACGCGTTTCTAATTTCTTGATTAGGTCTTGTTTTCATCTGTTCCACCTCCTCTCACAAACAATATTACTCTATTTATTCCGTTAAAACAATAACAAAAAGCCTAGAATTAAAGTTGTTCATGCAATTCTAATTTAAATATTATTCTAATATTGCACGCTGTAGAGTAATATGGGCTTTACAAGGGTGTCATGAGATTCTATAATAGTGGTGAAAGGAGTAAAAAAAATGAATAAAAAAGAACTGTTAGACAGTACGCCAAAGTTAGCAAAATTAAGTAAAGCATATTCGAATATTGATATAACAATACTTGGGATAGATTCAAGCCCATTTTTAACTCGTATATATGAGCGAGGGTTTGCCGACTTTTTCCCTTGTTTAGACGAGTATATAAACTCTCTTGTTGACACCAAAGAACAAATTGAAAATTTTGATTATATTATGACAACAGGGAAATTGATAAATCATTTACTTCGTATAAATCACATTACAAGCGCTGAACTAAGTAAAGCTATAGGGGTTGCGCCCTCTTCGGTTAGTAGGTGGCTTAGTGGTAGCACAAGAATAACAGAAGATAACCTATTAAAACTTTCTAAGTATTTTGATGTTTCGCTTGAATATTTAAAAGGCGATCACTGCATGAAAAACCACAAACAAGAAGCAAGAAATAAAGAAGCATTGAAAAATGCAATAAACTTTATAACTAGCTATAGAATTAATAATTTAGATAAAGAAATCCTTAAAGAATGTGGGTATTATCCTATAGATATATATATCAATAGTGAATATTATGACTGTAAACCTCTAACTAAATTAATATATGAAAATCAACAAATTAATGAAAATTCATGGATAATGTGGAGGTATGAAATAAAGTATTTCCCACGTTTTCCTCAAAAAATACTACTTGTCAGCATTGAAGACCTTGAAAAAATGGGCTTTCCTTATTGGAGTATTAAAGAACACATTGGATATTCAGAAGAAATAAAAAACATAGCCCAATATGTGGACTATGATAAATTGAAAGTTCTTATTGAAGATAGAAAGAACCTGTTATCATTCAATTTTGAAAAGAGTTTAGAAAGTATCAAATAAAAAAATTGCTAAGGATAAAATAAAAATGTAGGTAAAAGACAGCATAAGAATGTTGGAAAA
>OLVX01001198.1_pt1 | contig 22837 bp, 9 predicted proteins | sample 1673271 | NCBI WGS metagenome assembly OLVX01 (sample SAMEA3178939, study PRJEB25190) | human gut metagenome | biome: human gut; feature: human-associated habitat; material: faeces | place: Austria | collected 2013
AAACAACTCCTGGATATGGGAGTAACCTGTATCAAAACCGATTTCGGTGAAAACATTCACATGGACGCCTTCTATAAAGGTATGAAGCCGGAATTGTTGAACAACCTGTATGCCCTGCTTTATCAAAAGGCTGCTTACGAAATTACGAAAGAAGTGACAGGTGACGGTATTGTCTGGGCACGTTCCGCATGGGCAGGCTCACAACGCTATCCATTGCACTGGGGCGGTGACGCCGCAACCACCGAAACCGGTTTCGAGGGAACCATCCGCAGCGGCCTCTCCATCGGACTGAGCGGATTCTGCTTCTGGAGCAATGACATAGGCGGCTTCGTGACCCAAAGCCCCGAAAGCCTCTACCGCCGCTGGCTGCCCTTCGGCTTCCTCACCAGCCACAGCCGCGTGCACGGAGCACCTCCCACTGAGCCGTGGTACTACGGGAAAGAGTTCACAGACTATTTCCGCCGTTGCGCCGAGCTGAAGTACAAACTGATGCCCTATGTATACGCACAATCCAAAGAGTGCACCGAGAACGGCTGGCCGATGCTCCGCGCCCTACTGCTGGAGTATCCCGACGACCCGGGTGCATGGCTGGTAGAGGACGAGTACATGTTCGGCTCCAACCTCCTCGTGGCACCCATGCTCGAAGAGGGCAGCGGACGGGATGTCTACCTCCCCGGACGGCAGAAATGGATAGACTACCAGACCGGAAAGGTGTATGCTCCGGGATGGAACCATATCGAGTGCGGCACCCTGCCCATCGTCATTCTTGTAAAGGACGGTTCGGCCATCCCCCATATCCCCGTGGCACAATGCACAGATCAGATGAAATGGGACAAGATTACGTGGAAGAAGTATCTGGCAGACGAAAAGAAAGCTGAAGGATTGCTCTGCCTGCCGCAGGACGGACAGTTACAACGGATATCAATCCCATAACCGGTATATCAAACACATTAAACCCTAATACCCCATGCGAAACAAATTATTACTCCTCGCCTTGCCCCTGCTGTTCGGCTTGCAGGCAAGCGCGCAACACACACAAGCCTTTCAAGATACCACGCTCACCGACGAACAGCGCGTGGAACATCTCCTTTCCATCCTGACATTGGATGAAAAGATAAACCTTCTTTCCACCGACCTCGGTGTCCCCCGCCTCAACATTCCCCGTTGCGGACACTACGAAGGACTGCACGGGCTGACCCTCGGCGGGCCTGCCATGTGGGGCGGACGCCAAAGAACGGAAGACGGGAAAGTAGTCCCTACCGACTGCCCCACCACCATATTCCCCCAGTCCTACGGTCTGGGCTCCACATGGGACACCGATTTGGTGCAGAAAGTAGCGGAACAAGCCGCTGAAGAAGCCCGCTACTACATGCAGACCACCGGTAACAAGCGTCATGCCCTCGTGATGCGCGCTCCGAATGCCGACCTTGCCCGCGACCCGCGCTGGGGACGTACCGAGGAGAGTTTCGGAGAAGATGCTTTCCTCACCGCCCAACTCACCATTGCCAGCGTACGCGGCCTGCAAGGCAATCATCCCCGCTACTGGAAAACTGCCTCTCTGATGAAACACTTCCTTGCTAATAGTAACGAGGACGGACGGGACAGCACTTCCTCCGACTTCGACACGCGGCTGTTCCATGAATACTACGCTTATCCTTTCTATAAAGGTATCACTGAGGGAGGCAGCCGTGCCTTCATGGCCGCCTACAACAGTTGGAACGGCATCCCCATGTCCATCCATCCCTGCCTCGAAGAGATTACCCGCAAGCAGTGGGGCAACAACGGTATCATCTGTACGGACGGCGGTGCCCTGAAACTGCTGATTGAAGCGCACAAGAGTTTTCCGAGCTTTGCGGAGGGTGCCGCTGCCGTAGTAAAAGCCACCACCGGACAGTTTCTAGACGCATACGTTCCCTACGTCAAGGAAGCACTGGAAAAGGGATTACTGACCGAAGTCGACATCGACAAGGCTATCCGCGGGAACATCTTCGTCGCCCTCAAGCTCGGCTTGCTGGACGGGGACAACTCCCGTAACCCTTATCTCTCCATTGGAAAGGACAGTACGGAAACACCGCCTTTCATGACAGCAGAAGCCCGCAGGCTGGCACGGGAAGTCACCGCCAAGTCCGTGGTGTTATTGAAAAACAAAAAACTCCTGCCACTCGATGCCGGAAAGCTGCGTAAAATAGCCGTTATAGGCCCGTATTCGGACAAAATCGTGCAAGATTGGTATAGTGGTACCCCGCCTTACGAAACAACGATTCTGAGTGGCATACGCAATGCTGTGAAAGAAGGAACCGAAATCATCCACGCCGAAGACAACCGCATGGGCCAGGCAGAAAAGGCTGCTGCAGCCGCCGACGTTGCCATCGTGTGTGTAGGAAACCATCCTTACGGCACGCGTGCGGACTGGAAGTTCTCTCCCGTCCCCAGTGACGGCCGCGAAGCCGTGGACCGCAAATCGCTGATGCTGCCCGATGAAGACTTGGTGAAGCTGGTGCTCAAGGCCAATCCCAATACCATACTGGTGCTCGTCAGCAGCTTCCCCTACACCATCAACTGGAGCCAGGAGCACGTGCCTGCCATCGTCCACATCACCCACTGCAGTCAGGAGCAGGGCAACGGACTGGCCGACGTACTCTTCGGCAAGGTGAATCCAGCCGGACGTACCGTACAGACGTGGGTGAAAGACATCACTGACCTACCCGACATAATGGACTACGACATCCGCAACGGACGCACGTATATGTACCACCAGGGCCCGGTGCTCTATCCTTTCGGCTATGGTCTGAGCTATTCCGACTTTGCATACGAGAAGATTGAATCCTTCAAGCAAGACAAGAAGAACATCCGCGTGACGGTATCAGTGAAGAATACAAGCGGACGCGACGGGGAAGAAGTCGTGCAGCTCTATGCCAGCTATCCGGAATCCAAAGTGGAACGTCCTTCCAAGCAGTTGCGCGCCTTCAGGCGTATCCCCATCAAGGCCGGCGAAACCCGGAAAGTGACGCTTACCGTGCCCAAAGAAGAGCTCGGCTATTGGAACGAAGGAAAGCAGATGTTCGTTGTAGAACCCGGAACGGTGAAGCTGCTGATAGGGGCTTCATCGGAAGATATACGGTTGGAGGGAAAGATCAGGCTATAAGAATGAAAAAGCCATCCCTTAACATACCGACTATAAAAATTAGCGAGTTATGCCACAACAACGTGGCAAACCCGCTAATTACATATTTGCAAGCATAAATGAAAAGTACAGGGTCACTTTACAATAAACTCATATCTTCCTGCCGCCAGTTCCACCACCCGTACATTCTCGGCCTTGTCAGGTAAAGTGAGTGTAGCTGTACTGTTAGCGGGCACTGTAACTTCATAATGCACACATTTCCCTTTCCATTCCCAGCGAGAAACAATTTCACCGTAAGGCGACCGATGACGAGCTTCAAACCGTTTCAATCCCTTTATGAAATGGGGACGGAGCAGAATGTTTTGAAAACCAGGTTGCACGGGATCAGGGAAAATACCTCCCAGCCCCTTGTAGAACCAAGCACCTATTTCACCGAACATCATATGATTGTCCGAGATGTCACGAGTAGCCTGCAAATCCCAGTTCTCGAGCAGCGTAGTGGCACCGTTCACCATCCACCAACCCCATGAAGGATAAGTGTCCTGTACAGCCACCTTATAAGCTGTTTCAGCATAACCATTTTCGCTGAGTGCATTCAGAATAGCTTTAGCTCCTAATACACCCACATCCAAGTGAAAACCGTCCTCCTCTACCTTATGTGCCAAGTTAGCTGCCACTTTTCCTATCAACTCTTCGGGCACAATCTTCCATTGCAAGGGAACACTCAATTCGGTTTGTGAACCTTCGGCATAGATGCCTGTTTCTCGATTCAGGAACTTATCATTGACAGCTTGCTTTATCTCCTCCGACAAGGCATTATAATATTCGTAATCGGCCTGTTTGCCGAAGAGTTTGGCAGCAGCGGCCAAAATCTTGGTATCTACATAAAAGTAGACCGAGGAAGTCAGCTCTTTATTGGATTTTGACTTCACCGGCACCCAGTCTCCGCGCCCCCACGTAGTGAGATGATTGTTAGAGATACGCTCCACATAATCCACATAACGTTTGATGCTCTCGTAACAATCGCTCAAGGGCTTGCTATCACCGTAGAAGAGGTAGATATTCCAAGGGATGATGGCAATAGTACTAGTCCAGTCCAGCCCGTTGTCTGTACCATATCCCCATCCACCAGTTGGAATAATATCGGGCAGCACTCCGTTGGGCTGCTGTTCGTCACGATGGTCGGCCAACCATTTTTCGTAAACGGTAATTCCATCAAAGTTATAAAATGCTGCCTCAATGGCAAAATGACCGTCACCAGTCCAACCGTTCTTCTCTCGCTGAGGGCAATCGGTGGGGTAGCCCATCAGATTGGAAAGGTAAGAGTGATTGGCAGCATGGAGCAGCTTGCCTATCAGTGGGCTCGAAGATTCCAAGCTACCTACTGCCGGCACATCACTGTGCATGAAGTAAGCAATCAAGCTGTTTTGGTCAAGCTCAATAGGCTTATCTGCCACTACCTCCACATAACGAAATCCCTTGTAATTAAATCGGGGCATGAACTCATCCTCTTCTCCACTCAGAATGAGAATGTCCGTCTGAAAAGGGTCTTTCTCCTTATCGCCTCGAAAGTAGACATCAATGTTCGAGAGATCGAGGCGGCCATTTGGATGTAAGCGTTCGCCATGTTTGATTCTGACCTCCGTTCCCCGTTCACCCGAAACATGAATACAAGTCACACCGGACATATTTTGCCCGAAATCATAGATGTATGTTTTCTCGTCCACTTTGCGGAAAGAGACGGCGGGGAAAATCTTTACATTACGGATGGGATGTACTTGCTGGGCAGTGACATTGGAAGAAGGTACACTCCGATAGGCTACTCCGCGCCACTTGGAATCATCGAATTCCGGAGTGCTCCATCCTTTCTGCTCCAGACGTGCATCGTAGTGCTCGCCAGTATAGATACTATTAAAAGTGATTGCACCCGACGCTGTCCGCCAACTGAGATCGGTGGGAATAGTCTCCACGCTTCCATCGGTGTAGGTAATGCGCAAGTCCAGACAGAAAGTGGGACGGTTGCGCCAAGGGGCACGGTCGAAGTCCCACACTGCTTTGGATTGATGGTTATACCAGCCGTTACCCAAAAGTACGCCAATAGCGTTGTCACCATTCTGTAATTGTGAAGTCACATCATAAGCCACATACAAGTTGCGGCGATCAAAGCGGGTATAGAGAGGGGCAAGGCAGTGGTCTCCTATCTTCTCGCCATTGATGTAAAGCTCATATAGTCCAGCAGCGGCAATATAAGCACGCGCTGACTTTACCTTTTTGCCGGTCTTGAACTCTTTTCGGAAGTAAGGGGCAGGCCCATAATGAATATCCTTGCCATCGCCAATCCAAGCACCTTGCCAATGTTGCATCCCCATCATGCCCGTTTCAAAGTAAGAGACAGGAGAAGCAGTCTCCTTATATTCCATGTCGCTGCAGATTACTTTCCAATAATATCTAGTGAAAGGCTGCAGTTTTTTGCCCGCATAGGCCACAAGCTGATTACGGGAATCGTTCTTTCCACTATCCCACATCCTGCCACAGCCATTGACCACATTCAACGAGTCTTCGTCTACCACAATCCGCCAGGAAGTCTGCACAGCTCCCTGCCTACCATCTTCCATCCGCCAAGAAAGGCGTGGAACGGGATTATCCAAACCTATAGGTCTGTCAAGATGTTCGCTCCTCAGATCAACCAAACGAACCGGAGTCTGCCCTTGTACAGTAATGCAAGCAAAGAATGTGAATAGAAGCAGTATATTTCTTTTCATAACTCCATTGTTTATCTATTCCGTAGTAATCACCAGTTCCTTGCCCTCCCTCAGTTGGTCATGGGTGATAAAGTAACCGTCAATCTTTTTACCGTCATAAGTAATGTCAATAATCTTCTTGCCGCTTCCTTTCTTCACAATCGTAAAGGGACGACCATTCAGATTGAACGTCACTTTATCGAACAAGGGAACAGTAACAATATATTCAGGATCGGCAGGCGAATAAGTGTAAAGTCCAATAGCATTGAGCACATACCACGAAGACATCTCGCCGGCATCATCCATCCCTGCATAAGCCAGCTTGTCGGCACCCATGTCATAGTAGTGGTTCATCAGGCTGTCGAGAATGCATTGGGCTTTCTCTTGTTTGTCTATGAAATAATAGGTGTAAGGAATGCTGTGTCCCGGCTGGTTTCCGTGACAATAGTTTCCGATGAATCCGGTCAGGTTGTGGGCCTCGTAACCTCTCCACGGTTCGCTGAATAAGGAATCCAGTTTAGCCTCCACCGCCTCTTTACTGGGATAGAGCTTAATCATGCCTTCGGGGTCGTGGGGGGCGAAGAAGAGGGCGTTCCATGCATTGGCCTCACGGTACATGTACTGGTAATAGGGATAATACGGATCGAAATCCTGAATCCAGCTACCATCGTCAATCTTACCTCTCCAAAAGCCGGTAGAGGGGTCGAATAGCGTCTTGTAGTTGTTGGAGCGTTCCATCATCAGCTTGTAGTTGGCTTCATCTCCCAGCTCCTTGGCTACCAAGGCTACGGCATAGTCATCGTAAGCATATTCCTGGGTCTTGGTCACAGCCCCTTTGTATTCGTCCCATGTGGGTACATTCACTGTGTCTTTTTCAGCAATCCAACCTCGCTCCATATACTCATCCAAATAGCGACGTCCTCCTTTACCGGGCACCGTAGCATTTTTCAGAATCAACTTATAAGCACGCTCCAGATCGAAATCATGCAAACCACGCAACCAAGAACCAGAAATAAAAGTGGAAGCGTGATCACCATGGAAGAAGGTGGGCATGTAGCCGTCACGCTTCTCACCTTTGTCAATAAGAGACCTAATGATGTCAGTAGTCACATCGGGAGAAATCATACCTATGAGTACCAGTTTGTTGCGATAATCGTCCCAAAAAGAAGGGTCAGTGTAATAGTGGAAGCCGTTATTCACTACTTCGCCACGGACATCAGTATATTCATGATTCACATCGCTACGCAAAGCCGGCCATTTAAAAGCATGGAAGAAAGTAGAATAAAACAATCTCTTTTCACGTTCCGTGCCACCTGCAACTTGAATCTTGGAGAGGAGTGCTTCCCAAGCCGCATCAGCTTCTTCTGCCACTTGTGCAAAACTTTTGTTCAACATTTCGGCCTTCAAATTCATTTGAGCATTCTCTATACTCACAAACGAGAAACCAGCCTTCACTTCCAAAGGTTCAACACCTTTGCTGTCGATAAAACGCAGCACAGCCACCTCATGTTTGTCGTCTTTTACCATTTCCACTTGGCCTATTTTATAGTTGGTCTTAGCGTAAAAGTAGATTTTACCATCGCCATCTTGATAACCCGTGAACGTATTATCGTCAACCTTCTCAATCTTCCAATCACGGACATCATTATTAGAACGGCGGATGTCTACCAATAATGACTTATCGTCGCCCTTGCCGAAAGTATATTTATGGTAGGCACAACGCAAGGTACTGGTCAACTCGGCGTTCACTTTATAGCGTTCCAGATAAACTTGGTAATACCCCGGATGCGCAGATTCCTTCTCGTGACTAAACCCGGAGCAATAATTACCCGGAGCGATAGTTCCCACCACTGGCAACATGGGGACATGCAACAAGTTCCAATGCCCTTTAGCAGTATGTGAAAAACCATAAATCACAGTGTCCTCATATTGATAGCCCGCACCGCTACGAAACTGTGTAACGGGGCTGAGCTGCACCATTGCGTTGGGCAAGGTAGCACCCGGATAAGTTTCCGCACCCCATGTACGTGACTTTATTTTGCGCGTATACCCTAAGTCCTCAGGCTCCCACAAAGTAGCCGTACCCAAGAAAGGATTGACATATTCGGTTAATTTCTTCTGCGTACCGCCACAGCCCGTCAGAACAATCAGGGCGAACAGTAGAAATAAATATTGATTCTGTTTCATCTTTTGTGTTTATTTTATATAAAAAACTGTTGTCTCTAAAAACATTATTTCCAAAATAACTGCCAATTAAAACTGGCTCTAAAAAAAAATGTGCCGAAACCCAATAACCAGATTGAGTTTCGACACACTTTTAATTGCTAACTTATTTCAGGCTCTTTTCAAAGAGAGCTTTGGCTTCAATCAAAGTACAACCACTTGTCTGCGTAGTCAAATGGTTGTTACCGCTATTGTTCATTGCCCAGTTAGTATTATACAGCAAATCAAGTTTATTGATTCCCTTTCGCCACAAGATTTCAGCATTATTGTTAAAGAAAGTGATGAATTTCTTCTTATATATGGGGTCCAAATTCGGTTCCATAATCAACTGCACATAATAACGCATGAAAATACCCTTAAACAAACCTCCGTCACCATCGCCTTCATCACGAAGTAAATTGTTTCCAGTATCTATCATGCTGCTATTACTGATACCGAAATTGGCAGCCTTACGAGCATCTTTCAAATAGGACTCTTCTCCTGTGATCTTATACAGTTCGTAAGCAGCACCCAAGAATGTACCTTGGTTATAAGAAAGAGAAAGTGTACTCAACTCACCCGTTTCACCGTTCACATTATCATAGATGGCGCCGGTAGCAGGGTTAAATAAATTTTCACGCTCCCATTTATAAATATTGACAGCCCAATCCAAATCCTCCTGATTCCCGTTAATACGGTAAAGACGAGCAGCAATCAAAGCAGCAGGACCGTTGGAACAAGCATTTTTGCTCCATAGCCGGTCGTGAGTCCAAGCAATGCCACCACCTGCGTAATCGTTCCAACCGGTCTTGATTTCATTCCACATCTCTTGAGAAGTTTCCAGATACTTGTTTTCATCAGTAACTTCGTACAAGCGAATCATGGTGAGAGCAATCCACTCCATATCATCATAAAAGTTGTTCCAATAACTGCCACCGTTCTTTGCCTTGATACCGACATACCATTTGTCGAACAAGTCGCTGTACTTGCTATCTCCGGTACGATTGTAAGCATCTATCATCACATCCATAGCATGAGCCTGCGGCCAATAATGGAAATCCTTGATTGAACCGTCATTCCCGTAGTTGAAATAATTCTCTTCCGTATTCCAGAAACGATCTATCAGGGTCACAGAACTGCTGTCGGCAGCCGCATCCCAATCTATGGTGTAAAGCCCCTTATCATACATATACTCATCTTCTATCTCGCACGATTGAAGTGCCAAAAGAAGCAGGGGCAGACAAAATAATATTTTTTTCATAATCTCTCCTTAAATTAGTTGGCCAATTCCACTTTATGAGTATAGTTCTCCACATTGAATATCACACTAATCTTGGTGATGGCACCCGGATTGTGGCCATCGGCCGCACCATCGAATTCATTGTTCAGTTTCCACTTCTGATCCCATTGGTTATCAGGAGTCTCCATAATGTAGAAATAAGGATCTTCGGGAGTAGCCGCACCAGGATTAGAGTCTGTAGTATTCTTGGTTCCCCAATACTGTATACTACCATCAGCATAAGTCATCAAGAACTTATAGCGTTGGTCGCGCCCCCATCCTTCTTGCTTGAACTCAATTTTATCCTGACCGCAGAACACACCGTTTCCAACATAAGGCAATTCAAAAGTTGCGGCACCACTCGGACAGAAGTAGAATTCCATCTTACTTACTTCCCTGACGGTTACAGATGCAATGGAGAAATCCATCTCAATGCGGTAAACTCCCGTCTTTTCTACGGTTGTCTGGCCTTCGCCTTCCATAATCTTATTGCCATTGATATAAAACACCTTGGCACCTTCGGCTGCTCTATCTACCAGTTTGTAAGTCTTTCCGCCTTCCAACTTCGTAAAGACTTCGAACTTATCCTTTTCGGGTGAAGCACACGCCACAGCCTTAGAAGCATCCATACCACCTTCAGTAGCACTTCCGGTCAAGTAAAGCTGTGCCGGAATCTCTTCAAATCCCACCAAGCGAGTGATGGTGAGCTTCTTGCTTTCCTTTGCCATTACAGAATTCAAACCTCTGGAAGCCATTACTGTCCAAACAAGTGTACCCGTCTCACCACTGTTCAATCCGGCAGCCGCACCAACCTTGTTCAATGTCTTGTGGCTGATGGTAGCATAGCTCAAAGAACCGCCATTGTCAGAAAGCACTTTGTAAATAGGCTTAGAAAAATCTCCACCTTCTTTATCGAATACCACTTCATAAAGAGGGGCACCGCTATCTTCAGCCTTGGCCGACTCCCATTCAAAGAACAGGCTGGCGCTGGCCGACGATTGCAAGACTACTTCCTTGCCGTCAGTGGGTTCATACAACTGATTTACTGAGGAAACTTTGGAATCCTTGTATTCCATGTCTTCCGTACAAGACGTAGCAAAGAGGACTGCCGAAAAAAGAGCTATTGTTGAGAATATTGTTTTCATTGTTCTATTGTTTTTAATGAGTTTAGATACACGTTAATTTCCATATCCCGGATTGTTAGGCGCCAGATTGGGATTCAAATTGATTTCACTGATAGGAACTGCCCAAAGATAATCTCTTGCCTCTTCGAACTTGCGAGTGTCAAGCTTGTTCTCGTCCACGAAGCTTGCACCGCGCACCTTGCCCGACAAGTATTCGTTACCAGCCTTCCAACGCTTAATATCATACCAGCGCAAACCTTCCATCGCCATTTCTACACGACGTTCGTCGCGAATAATCTGCCTCATCTCTTCCTTGCTCTTTCCGGCAGGAAAGTTCAAGGCTGCATCGGCAGTAAATCCGGCACGTTCGCGGATGGGACGGATGGTCTTGTTCCATACCTCTTCAGTCATACCGCTTGTTTCGTGAACAGCCTCAGCATACATCAGCAAGATGTCAGCATAGCGCATAGTGATGATATTCATACCGGAATTCTGGTCACCGGGAGCCTGCGGATTATAATACTTACGGGTGAAATAACCGGTAGAAGTGCCGTTTCCACCACCATCGTAGGCATCGGTTCCCGAACCCGGACGAATGTTGATGACTACGTCTTTACTGCCATCGTCCACATTGCCACTCCAGTCATAGCCATCATAAATGATAGTAGCGGTGAGACGTGGGTCACGGTTGTCGTAAGGATAAGCAGGGTTATAATCTGTCCCGGCTTCACTGATAGTCTTTCCACTAAGCATCAGATAAGTGTCTACCAACGATTGCTGCGGCACACGGTTCACGGCACGTCCGCCTCTTGACAAAGGAATCATGTCTACCATCTCACCCCAAGTAATCAAATTGGGTACATAAGAACGGTCCATGATAATCTCTTCATTATACTCATTGGCTTCATCAAAAAGCCCGGCATAATCAGGAAATAAGGCATAAGTACCATATTCGCCCTGTTTGTTCATCAGATTGTCGCAATAAAGCATCACATTGTTCCAGTCGCTATCCATCAAGTAGACACGAGCCTGCAAAGCACAAACGGCACCTTTAGTAATTTTGCCCTTGTCTTCTTCGGGCAATTGGTCGCGAGTGGGAAGCGCATCCTTGATGTCTTCCAATTCTTGGTGAATGAAGCTGATAATGGTTTCGCGGTCTGTACGACTTACACTCCGCGATTCTTCCAGCGTGATGTCCTCCGTAAAGAAAGGTACTGCACCATAAAGGTTAGTCAGACGGAAGTAGAGGCTTGCACGGATATAGCGTATCTCGGCAATCATACGTGCTTTAACAGATGCGTCCATGTTGGGTACCAGATCCACCTTTTCAAGGAACACGTGGCAGGTCTTTATGCCTCCGTAAAGGTCTTTCCATTCATTCTTGAAGATGTCGAGCGAGGGAGTAGCCATACCTTTGCGAATGGCACGTTGGTCGTCCACACTGCGACCGTCGTAAGCATTGTCACTCAAACTTTCATCGCTCCACATACGGCCTGCATTGTACATCTGGCTGTAAGCCATGTTCACCACATACTGGGCTTTGGTGGTGGAAGTCCAATAAGAGTTATCCGTAAATTTGTTTGTCGGTGCGTTCTCCATCTCGTTGCAACTGCAAAGCATCAGAACAGCCATTCCGGCAAAAGCTATATATTTTCTTAGTCTCATAGTTATCTGTTGTTTTTAGAATTCAATGTCTATACCGAAACCATAGTAACGGAGCGTCGGGTAGTTTCTACCAGAATTGGCGCCACTATTACCCATCTTAGAGTCGAACTCAGAAGATTCAGGGTCAATAAACGAGTTATTACTGAAAGTCAGCAAGTTTTGTCCGTTGACATAGATACGTGCCTTTTCCATACCCACCTTGCGGCTCCATGTTTTAGGGAATGTGTAACCAATCTGCAAGTTCTTCAGACGCAGGTATTTTCCATCCATCAAGAATAGGTCGGAACCTTGTCCGTTTCCGTAGTTGTTTCTGTTGGAAGTAGAACCCGGAGCAGTAAGTCTCGGCCAACGTGCATCGGTGTTGGTAGGAGTCCAGAAATCCAGTTGATGCTTATAGATATTATAAGAGTAATTGGCGTGGAACGGTTCAATCAATTCACCACGAAGCATCATGTCACGCTTGCCCACACCCTGCCAGAACATACCGAAATCGAATCCTTTCCATTCTACATTGTAGTTGAAACCGAAAGTAAGACGAGGGAAGGCATTACCCAAGATAAACTTATCCTTCGAGTCGATGACACCATCTTCGTTACGGTCTACAAACTTCACGTCACCCGGCTGTACCTTTCCACCTACAGGAATAGCCGATGCCTCAATCTCCTCGTAGCTTTGGAAAAAGCCGTCCATCTTGTAACCGTAGTAAGACTCCAACGGACATCCTTCACGGGTGATACGGCTCAACTCCTCTATTTGTGAGATTCTTTCGTGACCAGGGTACTTCAGCACTTCATTCCAAGAGTCACCAAGATTGAAGTTGAAGTTATGATTTGCGGCTCCCGTTTTCAAACGATAGTTGATAGAGAGGTCCCAACCTTGATTCTGCATCTCACCAATGTTGTCCATCGCCATATCCGTACCGAATACCGAAGGCACAAGGGGCTTCATTAAAATGTCGCTCGTACGCTTGTAGAAATAGTCGAACGTCACATTCAAAGCGTTATTGAAGAACGAAGCGTCTACACCCACGTTGAAGGTTTTGGTCTTTTCCCAAGTCAAATTATCCTTACCTAACTTAAAACCTGCGCCTGATACTGTCTGGTTATTATATGCGTAAGAGTTGTTGTACAGTTCGTAAACAGTAAAACGGTCATAAGTACCAATAGACTGGTTACCCAAGATACCAAAAGAAGTACGCAGTTTCAAGTCACCCACACGTTCCTTGTAAGCCTGCATAAAGTTCTCCTCGCTCAAACGCCAGCCTAATGAAACAGAGGGGAAGAAACCCCATCGGTAGTCTTTATGAAACTTGGAAGAAGCGTCATAACGGAAGCTGAATTCTGTATAATATCTGTCAGCGTAAGAATACCCCACACGTCCCAACAGAGAAGTCAGACTGGTACGGTTGGATTCATCTACAAATGTTTTTCCTGTGATGTTTCCCACAGTACTATTGGTAATGTCTGTACCGATACCCAAGTCGGGATCTACCCCCTTCTTCTCAATCTCATTGCTAGACGAAGTAAACGATTCATTGGTTACTCCAAAAAGCCCGCTGACATTGTGTTTACCGAATGTCTTGTTGTAATCCAACAAAAGTTGGCTATTAATAAGGTAAGCCGTATGATTCCAGTTACTGGTCCGATAGTCAGTATCTTTCACTGGACGTGGTTCGGTAGCCTCTTCATTCAAGTAATAGGATACGCCCAAATTGCGGGTAGAACGCATGTCGTTTATCACATCCGCACCCAACACTCCACGCAACTTCAATCCGTCAATAAGCCGGAATTCAGCATTGACATTAGCGTTCAGATAATTGTTACGATACTTGTTACGGCCACCAGCTTCCAATGCTCCCAATGGGTTAAATTCAGTCAATACATCATTTAACAAATATCTTCCATCTTCCGATTTCATTTTGTAATAATAATAAGTAGGTACACGGGCGGCATCCACTTCCAAACTCCCACCGGTGGTACTTACACTATTATTACGTGTATAAGCCAAAATAGCATTCAGTTTCAAACGTCCCACTTCCGTGCTAACATTGGTACGAAAATTATAACGCTGCACGCCAAAATCACTGTTGCCCACATAATTACTTTCCTGGTCATAATAACCCATGGACACCATGTAAGTAGTTTTATCACTACCTCCAGATACGCTTAGATTGTAATTCTGCTGTAAGGCTGTGCGGACTATCTGATCAAAAAACCAGCTTTCTTCATTTTGATGGGCAGCCAGGTCACGGATTTGATCGGGTGTATACAAAGGAGCCTCTCCAGCATTGGTGGCAGCTAGATTGCGCAAAGTAGCGTTCTGATAGCCTTTCACCGGAGAAAACAAGATATCCGGATTCTGCCATCCCATCATACCACTTAACCGAACTGTCGCACGCTGGTTCTTCTTACCTTTCTTAGTAGTAACCAAAACTACACCATTGGAAGAACGTGAACCATAAATAGCAGCTGTACCGGCATCTTTCAAGATGGAAATGTTCTCAATATCATTGGGATTCAATTTATCGAAACTACCGCCATCAGCTACCAATCCGTCTATGACAAAAAGCGGACTATTGTCATTCACAGTGCTGATACCACGGATATTAAAGTTAGTCTTACGATCATTAGGATTGCTACTGCGCTGCTGGATAACCACGTTGGGCGCAGCCCCTTGCAAAGCATCTGTCATGTTAGCCACGGGACGGTCTTCGATCATGGAAGCCTTTACCTGGTCTACAGCACCTACGGCACTCTTGCGGGTAGTAGTACCATAACCGATGACAATAACTTCATCCAGCACCTTGGTATCCTCCTTTAAGACAACATTCAATTGTTTTTGATTTTTCACAGCAATTTCCTGAGTGGCATATCCCACATAGGAAAAGACGAGAACATCTTGGGCACTACAAACAATGGAATAGTTTCCATCCACATCTGTAATGGCACCCACACCTTCTTTACCCTTAACAGTAACACTCACTCCAATCAGGCTTTCACCTGTGGCATCCTTAACGGAACCTCTCACCGTGGCATTGTTTTGCTGCACCACAGTAATAGTCTCCGCATGTGCATAAACCGCAGGAGCCTGCGCCAGCATAGTCACAGCAGGCAAGGCAATAAGCCAGAACTTATAGTTCCCACTTATCCGAGCCAGCAATGAATTTACTGTGTACACTCGATTCTTTTTCATATTCTTTAAGATTAAACATTATAATAAATCACGATAAAAAAAGGAAAAGAACACAAATAATACCAACGAACAACCAATTCATGCAATTTGTATCCTAATCCTCCTTCCAGCGCACTTTATTGATTTTAAATAATTCCTATTTTTACAAGCTGTTCAGCAAATCCACTTTACCCTCGTTCACTAATTTCAGAATCAATTCTCCAAACAGCGTGTTCTGCCAAGCAAACCATGCACGGGTAAAGTTAGTGGGGTCATCCTTGTGGAAAGACTCGTGCATGAATCCCGTACCGGCATCCGTATCCATCAGCATTTTGATACAAATCTTTATCTCCTCATCATTCTGGCTGGTGAATGCCTTCATCATGATACTCATAGGCCATACCATATCATAACCAATGTGCGGACCTCCGATACCTTCACCGGCTTTACCTTTAAAAAAGTAAGGGTTGCTGCCACTCCACACAAAGCGGCGTGTATTCTGATAGATAGGATCGTTTACGTCCACATCACCCAAATAAGGCATAGCAAGAAGGCTGGGTACATTGGCATCGTCCATTAACAGATGATTGCCGAATCCATCTACTTCAAATGCATAGATTGTCCCAAACTCAGGATGATTGTAAGTGGCATATTTCTTCAGGGCTGCCTCCACTTCGGCTGCCAAATCGGTGCATTCTTTGGCCAAGGATGTTTCCTTGTTTACTTCCGTCAGAATTTCAGCAGCCTTTCTCAAAGAAGAGACAGCGAAAAAGTTGGAAGGGACCAGGTACTGAAGCGTAGTGGCATCGTCCGATGGGCGGAAAGCGGAAACAATCAGTCCCACCGGTTTGACCGGAGCACCCAAGCCGTCGTTATTCAGCGTATCAAGAGCACGTTCCGTCTTACGTTGGAAACGGTAAGGGCCTACACCGTCCTTACGCTGCTGTTCCTTGAAAGTCTTCAGGATAGCAGTAATTGCCTTCATCCATTCACCGTCGAAGATACTGCTGTCACCAGTTACTTTCCAATACTGGTAAGCCAGACGAAGCGGGTAACAAAGAGAGTCTATCTCCCATTTGCGCTCGTGCAGTTCGGGCTTCATATCTGTCAAGTCAGTCATCCAGTTGCCACCCGTAGGTCCGTCGTTGAAAGCATTGGCGTACGGATCAATGTTGATGCAAAGGAACTGACGGCGAATGACACCTTCGAGCATCTCTTTCAATTGCGCATCATTGTTAGCTAACTGCACATATGGCCACACCTGCGCACCGGAGTCACGCAGCCACATAGCATGGATGTCACCGGTATAAACAAAAGTATCGGGTTTACCGTCCAGCATGCGAAAGTGTACAGTAGTGTCAAGCGTATTAGGAAAGCAATTCTCAAACATCCACGCCAACTTAGGATTGGTAAGCAGTTTCTTCACGCGAAGAATCTCAGCTTCCACCGCTTTTGAGGTGAAAAGGCGTTTCTTCATTTTTGGACGATTGCTCTTGTAAGCAGCAGTCATCTGAGCATAGTTCTCCACACAAGTGTTGTCACCTTTCAGGGTAAAAGTGTCTGCCTTAGCATAGCCTTGCATACAGAGCATGGCAACAGCGCACAAGGTAATGTTTCTCTTTTTCATTTGGTCTGATTCGTTTTAATTATAAAGACTGATTAGCGAACACGGCCAAACGCGCGTACATCTCTACCATGGCGGCTTGTGTCAGCAGCCATTTACGATTGTCGCAGCTCTTGCCGGTGAAATCAGTATTGAAAAGGCCGTTATCTTCACGGGCATGCGTCCAAGCATAGTCCAGACTGCGGGCAAAGGAATCAAGATAAACCTTGTTACCGTCCACCTGATAGAGCTCTATAAAACCACGCAACATAACGGCGGTGAACCACACATCGCCCTTCTTCAGCATACGGAACGGTTCTCCCTGTCCGGGGGTGAATTCCATGAAGAAATAATTATGGCAAGCGGCAGCAATCGCTTGCGCATCCTTCAGATACTGCCCATTACCGGTAAGCTGATAGAGCAAAGCAGCCGACTGCATCATCTGACCGCTGTTATAGGCAAATTTGGCACGTCCTATCTCACCGTCCAAACGCATGTTGTCGAAGTAAAGGCAGTCTGTTGTGTCCTGCAATGTTGCTTTAGTCCACTCGTACAAACTCTTCCCTTTCTCAAAATAGGAGCTGTCTTGCGTAGCCTTGAAAAGTTTCAGGGCAAAGACGGAACCAGGGGCGTTGGAACAAGTGTTCTTTGATTCCTTCTTCTGTTCGCACCAATAGATACCTCCTCCCAAACAATCGTCCATACCGCTTTCTATAAACTTCCAGATAAGCTTGGCGCTCTGCAGATAGTTCTCTTGGCTAGTCATCAGATAGACGTCTGTGAAGTCAATGCCGAGCCACACGTTGTCATCGTAAAAGCGGTCGGACAACGGAGCGTCCTTGATGTAAGAAGCATACGCTTCGGGCATACGACGAGTATCGAAATATTCAGCAAGTCCCGGAAGCACCTTCTCATCAAGCAACTTCTGATAGTTCCCGAAATCTTTCTTGTTATCTTTAGTGGCCTCCATCAACGCATTCACTGCGGAGAAGGTACCGGAATAAGGCCACAAATAAGAGTAGAGATTGGGACGGTTCTTCTGTTCCTCGGAAGCCAGATAAGTAGCGGTATAGCCTTCCACGTCCGAAGGATAATTCTCACGCAACAGACAAGTGCCCGGTGCGGAATAGTGAGCATATAAGGAATCAAGTGTTTGTGTAGATCTGACCAGCATTTCGTTGTCTGCTACAGCCGGTTCTTTCTGTGTCTTGCATCCGGTTACTGCCAAGGCGCATGACAATAGGCAGAGGAGTGCTTTCTTGGAATTTTTCATCTTTTTTCTACGGCATTAAATTGTTCGACTTGTTTTTCACTCCGTCGCAGGAGTCTTCTTTATAATATATAAACCCTATTAAAAACGATTGCAAAAATAGACAGTAAGGTTAAAAGCCAACTATAAATCCGTGACATAACCGTCCACATTCCGGACATGGCAGAATTCTGAAACAAGTTTGTCACAAAACAAACACACCGTTCCCCCCATACCTCGGAAACATCATTTCCCAACAACTGGAAATTCTGAAATACGCAGGGTTGTACAACCGTAGGGTATCAGCGTGATTTCTTGTTCTCCTCCTTCGGCACTGCCACAGAAAGAGAAAGGCTGGGGCCCTGCCATTTCATTATATACTGTCCAAGTAGGGATAAGACGAGCCTTCATCTTTATTTCAACCGGTGCATTTTCCTGATTCCAAGGAAAGTCCAATTGCTGTTTTTGGCTATTGATACTTACTTGGGCCACCTCGTTCATTCTGTTACGGTCAAAATCCACCAATCCGTAGTTCCATGGATCCGAAGAAGTCACCTGATAATAATAAGAACCATACCAACTATCCTTAAACTCTTTCTTTTCCCAATTTTCTTCCATTTTCAGGGCATATACCAACGGACCTCTTTCAATAGATACTGCGTTTTCATACCAAGTGCTAGTAAAGACCTCCATGGGCAGATACAGTTCAATCTTATCATTCCGCTTCCATATACGGTCTACGATAGCTATTTTCCCACCTTTGACAGTTTGCTCCATCTTTCCATTTACCCGTATTTCAGCTTGCTTGCACCACTTCGGAACACGCAGGTGAAATGGAAATTTCACTTGTTTCACCTTATTTCTCACCTCTTTAATGGTAAAAGTTATCTGATGATCCATCGGATAGTAAGTATCTTCACTGATAACCACCGGTACATTATCACCCACATTGGCTGTTACTTCCGACGGAGAATAGACAATGGCTGCAATGCCGTTATCAGGTGTGGCATACCATAGGTGCTGTGTAAATTTTGGCCAACCTTGGTGCATATTCGAAAAACAACATGGGTATCCAGTCAGAGTGCCAAAAGCAAGGTCTGTCCCTTCATGATCCTGGTCGAAGTTGCGACGATGGCGTGTTACCATCACCTGATTCGGTTGCTGGAAATATTGCTTAGTCATAAAGTCATCGGATATTTGGGCTGGTAAAGCATTAAAAGCAATGCGTTCCAAATGGTCGGCAAAGTCTATGTCTCCTGTAATCTCCACCATTTTTTCCAGCGAGTACATCAACTCTACGGCCGAACACAACTCCGAGCCTTGTGTAGGATTGTTTCCATGCAAAGCCTCATCGCCTCCATACATGCCTTGCGGCTGTCCATGGAACCGGCGAATATCTCGAAAGCCTTCCTTGACAGCATCAATATATTTCCGGTCGGTATCTTGCTGATAATAAATAATCGGTTCTTTGATGCCTTGTGCCAAATTAACACAGTGTATAGTGCAGGTTCTGCGCAAGTCTCCCCTATCTACCATATCTATGAAACTGAAACTCTGCCGGTGCAGCAAATGCCCCAATTCAAGCAAAAAATCCTCCCCCGTAAGATTATAAAGCCAATATACAGCTTGCAAATTGTCACAAGCACGGAATTCTGCCCAACTGCTCCAGTGTCCTAAAGGTTTTTGCGGCAAGGTATTCAGTTGATAACGGAAATATTTTGTCATAAAAGCGACGACTCTCTTATCGTTCGTTGCCGAATAATACTGCTGTAGGATTTTCAGCACGACCATACGCGGCCACCAGTCTTGCGAGTTATCACGTTGCAGTCCAGGCTCTCCCGGATAATCTTTTTCAGGACCGAAGAATCCGTCCTCACGCTGGCTCTGCAAAGCCCATTCTATCCAAGGTTGCACTTTGGCTTTCAAGACATCATCATCCAGTATATACGCCAAAGGAAGTAGACCGTCTATCCAGTATGGACCGCGTTCCCACTGGTCTCCATCACCACCTAACCAACCATTGCGTTTGCCCATAACCGAAGGGTAAAGAACATCCATCTGACCACTGGCGCCATTTTTCTGACGAACCAGCATTTCGTGCAACCAGCCTTTAGGTTTGATACTGCCTAAAGGAAGTTCCATTAAGGGCTTACGGAGTAGAGGATAGCGATTATTCTTGTAGTTTCTTTCTACTACCTGGCTCAAAAGAGCATCCACTTGTTTCTCCGCCTCAGGCGTAAACCACTTTTGAGCAGATATTGTAAAGAGATTAGCAGCTAATAAACATACAACAGCAAATATTCTAATTTTCATTTTTCAAGGTATTTGTTATTTCCAATAAATTTACTTCAATAGAGTTGTTAACTTACTCACATTAAGCACTTACACCTGAGAATCATCAGATCCTTGTGTCTGTGGTGACAGACACAAGGATCTGAAAAATGGGAATATAATAACTGTTTATTCGTATACTTCCATTTCATAAATGCGCACATCTTTACCAGAAGCCGATTGCATGGGCTGTGTCACTAAAAGACGCAGGTAGCGAACACTTTCAGACTTATTTAGCGTGCGATTCAGTACATTCTTACCATTACCCGAAACATAGTCCAGTGTGCGCCATTCACCATTCTTGTCGCTCTTACCTTGCAGAAAGCAGGAGGAAGTGACGTAGGAATGGTTTTCGCCGGCAGCGTTCAGTAACTTCCAGCCATTAATGCTTCTTTCACCGCCCAAATCAAAGTCTACGTAGTGGGGCATTTCAGCAATAGCACACCACTTTGTGTTTTCGTCGCCATCTACCATGAAAGCCGGCTTCTCTTTCTCGTTCACATAGCTTGAATAGCCCATTACCATGTCCTGCTTCAGAATGTTCACTCTCTCTGTGGAGCTTTCCGTCTGATAGCGATTGCACTTGTTTGCCGTACGGAACAGTTCGGAAGCGGGACAAACAGAAGTAGCAGCAACATCAGTCAAAGTGGCGGCAAAAATAACAATATCCTTATTATCGGGCAATACCACCTCAGTAGCCCTTTCTGGCAGGTCTATTGCGAACTTAAACATGTAAGTGAACTCATACGGCTGATCGCCTTCACCGGAATGGCGGTGCGTACCCACATAGGCAACTTCAGCATCTTTCAGATAACCTTCCGTATGTCCGGTGTGCCCCCACTGACCGATGAAGCCAGTATAAGAAGGAACAATGACTTCCTGCACATACTTGCCTACGCGGAATATCCCCTTCACATCTTTATCAGAAGCGGCAGCAGCAAGGATATAGAGTCTGTTATAAGTACAGTCGGCGGGCAGTTTCAGTACATTGCCCTTGCAAGCCATACCATTCAGCTCTTCACGTGTCTCCAATTTGAAAGGCACTCCATGCACATTCATCTCGGCAGGTATCAATTCAGCAGCATAAGAATAACCAGACTCAAAGTTGGCAGCAGCCTTGAACTCGTTCCAACTGAAGCACTTCTTATCATAAACAAGGGGCAATGGTTCGGCCACCGTCTGCACCTTTTTATTGGAAGCGAAACGTACCTTGTAGGTCTTAATGCTGTTTGGATTGACTGACACTTCCAAGCGATTTCCACTGAATGTAGCCTTACCGATGGTCTTTTCCGTACCATCTGCTTCTACAGCAGCCACAAGGTTGTCGGCAAAGACAATCGAGGCTTTCTGCGCCTGCTTGCCTGCAGCTTCATACACGCGTACCACATATTCATCTGAACTTTCGGCTTTCTTTAAGGCTTTAATAAGTACATTCCGGTTATCGGAAAAAGCCAATGAATAGCTCTTACCTAATTCGCCGCGATGCTTTCCAACAACGAACGCCTTGATGCGCTGGTTCAGCAGTTCAGCATTCTCGCGGGTTTGAACTACATCCAAAGCGCCCACATGACCTACCAAGCTGTAAGTAAAGGTATGGTGACCGAAGTCCTGACGATCTTGATAAGCATAGTTCTTTTTTGTCTTCGGAGTGTGCAGCAAAGTGAGACGCAGGGTGTTGTTATCAGGCTTGTCCCAGCCATATTTGCTGTCGTTCATGATGGAAACGCCATAAGAACCGTTAGCGTCCGTTAAATCTGCCCAATATTGAGCATATACTTCGTAGGCAGTCGGAGTATTATTGCCTCTCTGCACACTACCCACCCCCAAATCATAAGTCGCTTTCTCGTTATCCAAATTGAAAGGGAACTCTGCTTTCAATAAAGAATTGGCAGACTGCCAGTCTATTTCATTAATGAAATCTATTCGATGTGCCAGCGCACCTTCATATAAATGAATATATTGACGAAAAAAAGAACCACCATGAGACTTCTCCACACAGAGAGTCTTACGTAATTCACCATTCTCGCACAAAGTCATCTTCACATTGCTAGTAATAGAAATTGGAGTTCTGTCTATAGTCTTCTTTAGTACCTCCCATGCGGGCCAAGAAAGCGATTCATTTTCTGTAAAGAGAGCCAAACGAATAGCTTTGCCAGCTTTCACTAATTCTTTGTTATTTTTCTTGTCGAACAGCGAAACTATATCACCATTTTCGTCTAGCATCAATTTATAAAATGAATTTTCAATGTTCGTGGCTTCAGTAATAGCCATTTCTTTTTCACTTCCTGCAAGACGCACATCATAAACCACATACCCCACAGCGGGAACAGTGGCTTCCACCAATAGCT
>OLVX01001204.1_pt1 | contig 22748 bp, 13 predicted proteins | sample 1673271 | NCBI WGS metagenome assembly OLVX01 (sample SAMEA3178939, study PRJEB25190) | human gut metagenome | biome: human gut; feature: human-associated habitat; material: faeces | place: Austria | collected 2013
TGCTGTTCTCCGGTACCTGGTCCGCTAAGGACGTGAAGGAGGCCCTGGGTGACAACTACGCCGCCACCTCTCTGCCGACCTTCACCGTGAACGGCCAGAAGAAGCAGATGAAGTCCTTCGCCGCCACCAAGGCCGCTGCTTACAACCCGAACGCCAAGAACCCGAAGGCCGCCGCTCAGTTCGCGGCTTACCTCGGCTCCACCGAAGCTCAGAAGCTGCACTACGAGATGCGCGCCATCCCGCCGACCGACAAGTCCCTGTCTGATCTGACCACCGACGACATCGCAGCCAAGGCCCAGTCTGACACCATGGCCAACACTGCTCTCCTGCAGTCCGGTCTGTCCGGCATGAACGATTGGTGGACTCCGGCCGAAACCTTCGGCAAGGCCCTGGTCAACAAGGAAATCACCAAGGACAACGCTGCCGCCAAGTACCAGGATTGGGTCAAGCAGGCCGGTGGCAAGATCGCTGAGTGAAATCAGTAATTCTAAAAATCCAATAACTGAAGAATGCAGGTGGTTGGCACTGCCAAATCCCCCCAGCCATCCTGCAGCTTTGAGAGACGCTTCGAGTCGCGGTGTCTCTCTCCACTTTGCATAGTGGCTCACTCCTCCTCCGAGCTTTGCATTCCCGGGCAAGGTTTTTAAATTCTCCTTCCCCTTGTCCGGGAGCAAAGCTTTTTTTATCTTTCAATATCCATATGAGAGGGCAGTCGAAATGACAGCAACAACTCTTTCCCCGCGGGAGATGAAGCGCCTTCGGAAGCAGGGTGCTGATTATGTTTCTCCGTCGCCTTACACGGTAAGGGCGGCGTTCCGGCGTGGTGACCTGTTCACTAAGCTTTCCGCAGTGGTGTTTGGTCTTGGCGATATCGTGCGTAAGCAGTATGTCAAGGGCATTGCCATGCTGGCGCTGGAAATCGCATACTTCGTGTTCATGGCAATCAATGGTGTGGACTATCTTTCCAAGTTGCCGACCTTGGGCACCAATGCAGGCGGCAAGAAGCTGGTCGACGGCTTCTGGGTCTACACCGAACCTGACCGTTCCGTGGTCATCCTGTTGTACGGTGTCGCCACTCTGGTTATCACCGCTGCCTTCATCGGCCTGTGGGTCATGTCCGTGCGCTCTGCATACAAGTCCCAGGTGCTGCTCGAGGAGAACGGCAAGGCTCCGAGCTTCATGGACGATGTCCGCGAGCTGCTCGATGCCAAGGCTCACGTCCTGCTGATGTTCCTGCCCACGCTGGGCATTGCCGTGTTCACTGTGCTTCCGTTGATCTTCATGATTTCCATGGCATTCACCAGCTATGACCACAAGCACCTCGTGCTGTTCCACTGGGTCGGCTTTGAGAACTTCGCCAAGGTCTTCTCCAACAGCGGCGGCACCGTTAACGCCGCACTGTTCGGACGCGTGCTGGTGTGGACCTTGGTCTGGGCCTTCTTCGCCACCTTCCTGAACTTCTTCTTCGGCATGTTCGTGGCCATGATCATCAACCGCAAGACCACCCATTTCAAGGGTTTCTGGCGTGCCTGCTTCTCCATGTCCATCGCCGTTCCGCAGTTCGTGTCCCTGCTGGTCATGCACACCATGCTCCAGCCGCAGGGTGCGGTGAACCGCATGCTGCAGACGTGGGGTTGGATTGACGGCCCGCTGCCGTTCTTCACCGACGCCACTTGGGCCCGTGTCACCGTAATCGTCATCAACCTGTGGGTCGGTATTCCGTACACCATCATGCAGATCACTGGTATTCTGCAGAACATTCCGGCCGATCAGTATGAGGCGGCGAAGATCGACGGTGCCAACTGGTGGCAGATCTTTACTAAGATCACCATGCCGTACATTATCTTCGTGCTCACCCCGTATCTGATCACCACCTTCACGGGCAATGTGAACAACTTCAACGTCATTTACCTGCTGTCCGGCGGCGATCCTACGCCATTGGGCGATTCCGCAGGCTCCACTGATTTGCTTATCACCTGGCTGTACAAGCTGACCGTGGACAAGCAGGATTACAATCTCGGTGCCGTGATCGGCATCATGACCTTCGTCGTGTTGGCCATCGTTTCGCTGATCACCTACCGCAATTCCGGCTCCTATAAGAATGAGGAGGCATTCCGATGAGCAACAAGCATTCCGCAACCAAAGTGGAAAGCCACGGCCTTCTGCACGACCAGAAGATCCGCCGTATCACCGGCGACGTGTTCGCCCACTTGTTCCTGGCCATTCTGGCCGTCATCTGGCTCGTCCCAATCGTATGGGTGTTCGCGGAGTCGTTCAATAAGAACACCGCCCCGTACACCAGCTCCTTCTTCCCGAAGGAGTGGACTCTGGACAACTATAGGGTGCTGTTCACCGATCGCAACGTGTTGGACTTCCCGAAGATGTTCGGCACCACGTTCATCATCGCCTGCTTCACCTGTGCGATTTCTCTGATCTTCGTGCTCTCCGTGGCATACTGCATGAGCCGTATGCGTTTCCGTGTGCGCAAGACTTTCATGAACGTTGTGCTGATTCTTGGCATGTTCCCGGGTATCATGGCCGTCACCGCCATCTACTTCATCTTGAAGGCCTTGGGCCTGTCAAGCGGCACCATGACTACCGTGGCGTTGATTCTCGTGTACTCCGCCGGTTCCGGCGCTGGCTTCTACGTGATGAAGGGCTATATGGACACCATTCCGACCTCGCTGGACGAAGCCGCCCTGCTCGACGGTTGCACCCGTTTCCAGGTGTTCCATAAGATCATCATCCCGATCTGCAAGCCCATGATCGTCTACCAGGCCATCATCGGCTTCCTGACCCCGTGGCTCGACTTTGTCATGGCCAAGGTGATCTGCCGTACGCAATCCAACTACACCGTGGCATTGGGCCTGTGGCTCATGCTGCAGAAGGAATATATCCAGAACTGGTTTGCCCGCTTCGCCGCGGCCGCGGTCGTGATCTCCGTTCCGATCGCCATCCTGTTCATTGTGATGCAGCGCTTCTATCAGGAGTCCATGTCGGGCTCCGTGAAGGGCTAAAGAAAGGCAAAGGATATGACGCTCGTAGACAGCTTCGCACAGCCGAACACGAGCGTCGCCGAACCGTTCCCGCTGTGTCTGGAACGGCCGCTGGGTGCCGTTGTTACTGAAACCGGCACCCAGTTCGCTCTCTGGGCTCCTTCCGCACAGAAGGTGACCCTGAGACTGTTCTCGCGTGGCTCCATGGGGGAAAGCGGCGACGCTCTGATTGGACAGTACACGATGCGTCCGGAATCCGATGGTTCCTGGACGTACGATTTCGCCGACAACATGCACGGCGTGTATTACGACTTTTTGATCGAACGCGATTGCGGTTCCGTCGACCGCATCGCCGACCCGTGGGCGCGCGGGGCCGGTGTGAACGGCCGGCGCAGCATGGTCGTGGACTTCAGCCGCACCAATCCGGATGGTTGGTACCGCGACCATATGCCGGACGTGCCGCTTGCGCAGACGGTGGTCTGGGAAACCCATGTGGGCGATTTCAGCAATGATCCCGCCGGCGGTTTCCCCGAATCGCATCGGGGCAAGTATCTGGCGTTCACCGACGACGGTACGTCTCTGGACGGGCATCCCGACTTTCCCACGGGCATCGCATATCTCAAGAAACTTGGCGTCACCGCGGTGCAGCTCATGCCGATTTACGATTTCGGTTCCGTGGACGAAGAGACCTGCGATCGCTACAACTGGGGGTACGATCCGGTCAATTACAACGTGCCGGAAGGCTCGTATTCCACCAATCCGTTCGACGGGTCGGTGCGCATCCGCGAAGTGAAGCAGATGGTGCAGGCGCTGCACAACGCCGGCATCAAAGTGATCATGGACGTGGTCTACAACCACATGTTCTCGCCCGATAATTGGTTTGAGCGGTCGGTGCCGGACTATTTCCTGCGCCGTAAGCCCAACGGCGCGCTGGCCAACGGATCCGGCTGCGGCTGCGATATGGCCACCGAACGCAAGATGTTCCGCCGGTTCATCGTGGAATCCGTGACGTTCTGGGCGCGCGAATACCACATGGACGGCTTCCGTTTCGACCTGATGGGTCTGATTGACGTGGACACCATGAACGCCGTGCGCGCCGCGCTGGACGAGATTCCCGGCCGTGGACGCGACATCCTCATGTACGGCGAACCGTGGTCCGCGGGCGCCACCGCGCCGCTGCCCAGCGACACCGTGCTGGCTGACAAGTCAGGCCTGTCGAAGCTTGACAGTCGCATCGGCCACTTCTGCGACACCACGCGAGACACCATCAAGGGCCATGTGTTCTTCTCGGACCGCCCGGGTTATGTGAACGGTGGCATGCACGAGAACGTAGCGGCTGCGCGTGAGGCCGTGGACGCGTGGCGTCGCGGCAAACATTCGGAAGGAGTGGCAGGCCAGGTCATTCAATACGTGTCCGCGCACGACGACCTCACGCTGTGGGACAAGTTGTGCGCGAGCTTTGCGGCTGGTTCGTTGGGCAGCACCGTGGCCGAAGGCGTTAACGAAAATACCGTGGATGTGCCAAAAGTCATGTATGACGCCGATTTCTCGGCGGAAGGGCTGGCCGGTGTCGGTCCGCAGATTGCGGCCGCGCTGACCGACGTGATGGACGCCAACAAGCTGGCTGTGGGTATCACGCTTACCTCCGCTGGCATCCCGTTCATGCTGTCCGGCGAGGAGTTCGCACGTACCAAATTCGGCAGCTCTGATTCTTACGATTCCGCCAAAGAGCTTAACTGGCTCGATTGGAACCGTGCATGGCAGAAGCGCGATTTGATTGAGTATTACGCGAAGTTGATTGCATTGCGCAAGTCTGATCCACAGTGGTTCGACGGCAATCGCAATATCGTCGATACGGAAGGCGACGAACTCGTGTTCCGCGTCGGCGATTATCTGATGGCCGCCAATCCAGGCAGACACGTCGGCGTTATTGACGTGGCCGTAACGGGTTTGGAACCGATTGGCGGAATACGGAGATACTGGTGTGGTCTCGGCTCGTCCGTCAGTCCGGTGGAAGGCAATGTGAGCGCAGGTGATGGCGATTATTTGATTGTTCCACCGCATACGTTTGCAATCTGGCGGTTGCAGTAATACTCTCAGTAGGGAAGCTACAAAACGGCGACCGCAAAGCTGCGGTCGCCGTAACCGATACGGCAATGGGGCCGGAAAACCAGAAAGGATACGAGAAGTGGGAGCCGGAGCTCATAATCCACGATATGAGGTGGTATTTTTCGACCTCTACGGGACGTTGATCGACATTCGTACAGACGAACAGAGCGAAACCGCCTGGCAGGCGCTATATGACTGCGTTTGCGAACTGGGTGCCGACTACGAATCGGTCGACGAAATGCGCGAACGCTTCGAAAAACTTGAGGCCCGCGAAATGGTCCATCAAGCCGATCGTGCAATCGTCCGTAACGGATGGGATGAATTCGATATCCTGCCGGTCTACCGGTCGCTGCTGATGAACCGTAGTGAGGAGGCTGAAAAGAAACTGGCACTGCCGCAAGCCGCGCTGAAAGCCGCATGGGCGTTCCGGCAGGGCAGCACCAGCATGATCCGCCTGTATCCGGGCGCACTCGACATGATCGAAGCATTGCAGGAGGCCGGCGTCGTCGTGGCGCTGCTAAGCAACGCACAAGCCTGCTATACTCGCCCCGAACTGGAAATGACCGGCTTGGCGAACGTACTGGACGACGTGATTATCTCCAGCGAAGAGAAAATCCGCAAGCCTGCCCGCGACTTGTACATGTTGGCTCTCGACCGCGAGTTCGTAATCGCAAAAAACGCGCTCATGGTGGGCAACGATGAAGCAAACGATATTATCGGAGCCAATTCCGCCGGTCTCGACGCAGCATACTTCCGTACGGAAATTTCGCCGATGAGCGACCCGCCCAAGTCGGAGCATGCGGTATGTTCGTTTACCGGTGCCGACTACGACGGTCTGCTGAAATTCGTGCTGAACGCGTGAAACGCGCGTAGGTTGCGTCTTGGGCGTACTGGGCGTCTTGGGCGCACGAAAGGCCGTATGCGGAACTGAGGAGGACATATGGAAAGCTATGTCGAGCAGGGTGCTGGAGCTGATTCGATTGAACAGATCGGATTCGGCGGCGCTCGCCGTACCAAGAAGAAGCACCGCGGACTGACGGTGTTCCAGCTCAAGGTCATCGGCGCTGTGGCGTTGGCTCTGTCAGCTGGTAGCACCACCATTGTGCCGCTGTTTTTCGGTTCCGACGTCAATAATATGACGTCGCTGACGGCGATGGTCTTAAGCGAGGTCGTATCTTGGTTTGCTATTCCGATTTACGCGTGGCTGCTGGTGCAGGGTTTCCGTGAAACACATAGTCGCGTCGCGTACGGCCTGCAGCTGTTCATCCTCGCCGTGGTGTGTGAGGTGCCGTACGACCTCTGCACGTCGCATAAGGCTTTCGATTTTGGCTCGCAGAACCCTGTTTTCGGTCTGTTCATCGCGTTCGTTGTGCTTGCCGTGTTGGATTGGGTGGCGGCGCGCTACCAGAAGTCAATGAAGATTGTGCTGTCGGTCGGTCTGGTGTTGATCGGACTGTTGTGGGATCTGCTGCTGCGCGTCGGCCTGCGCCAGCATATGATGAGCGTCGGCTCGGTGACGCTTGGTTTCGTGCTGATTTTCACGTTGATGCGCCAGCATGAGAATTCGATGATGTTCACTGCCGGCCTGTTTGGCGCGGTGATGATGATTATGCCTGGCATTGGCGTTGCATTCGTGCATTATTACAACGGCGAGTTGGGTTATAAGCGGCAGTGGACGAAGTGGGCTTTTTACGCGGCTTATCCAGTTATTTTGATATTTTGTGCTATTGGTGCAACATTAGCGTGATTTTTGACAACGTTCGCAGTATAATAGTAGCAATATGGGAGAGCATTGCCGCTCGGGCAAGTGTTTCCAAGGCTGGGAACGTTTGTGATTATGATGCAGAAACCGCAAAGGGGCTGAGAGATGGATAGAGCAGGCATTCGCGAGGTGGCCAAGGCCGCGGGTGTGTCGATTTCCACGGTGTCGCGCGCGTTCACGCGTCCGGAACTGGTGTCCGAACGTACACGTCGCAAGGTGCTGGAAACTGCCGACAAGCTTGATTTCAACATCTCCCGTTCCGCCACGTCGCTGAAATCCGGCCAATCGTACCGTGTGGCGATGCTGATGAATGAAGAGATCACTAGCTGGTTCAATACGGAAGTGTTCGCTGGAATCGAATCCGTCATGCATAATGCCGGGTATGACGTATCGCTGTTCCAGCATGTCGACACCGCCGAAAATCGCAAGGAATTCTTCACGAATTTGCCCGTCCGCCGCAACGTGGACGCCGTATTCGTAACGTCGTTCGGCGTGGATCCGAAGGAAATCCAGCAGCTCAAACGCATCCACGTGCCGATCATCGGCATCAATACGCCGACGCAAAGCGGCTTCGACGCCACCATCTCCATCGACGATGAGGACGGCATGTTCACCGCCGCCCAGCATCTGATCAATCTGGGGCACAAGAATATCGTGTACGTGTGCTCCGATGCGGTCGATTCCATTAATTCCTCCATCGATGCGCGAGGACAGGGCTTCATCCGCGCCTGCAAGACGATGGGGGCCTCCCATGACTTCAAGTGGCGCGTCGTCTCTGTGCCGCGTGGCAAGACCTTCGCCGACTCGGCGTTGACCGCGCTGCTTGCGTTGGACGAGTTCCCGGACGCGATCTGCTGCCAGATGGATATGATGGCGATTCCGCTGGTGTTGCGTTTGGAACGTTACGGCCACCACACGCCGAGTGACTATTCGATTATCGGCTTCGACGATTCGCCGTACGCCGACACTGTGAACCTGACCACCATGCGCCAGGATCCGTATGCGATGGGTCGCGCGGCCGCACAAAAGGCCATGAAGCTTATCGAAGGCAAGCCGCTTGAGAACGCGCATGAGATTGTGCGCGCCCAGCTCGTACTACGCGGCACCGATTCCGTGTACGGCACTGGCCGCTGAGAGCCGAGTCTCATTACCCTTCCGCAGCCCGTCAATGCCGACGGGCTGATTGTGATGGCCTGGGGTGGATTGATAAGGGATACCCCCACTGTAGTCACGGTGTGTGGCATACGTTTTCAGGAAAAAAATGAAACAATTTGCAGTGATGTGTTTCATGACACGCCAATCGGGGGCTGATGAATGATGAATTTCATTCAATGATCAGCATGTGTTTTTTGATTTTGCAATCGTTGACAAACCGTTGAATATCAGGCTTTAAAGCGTTGTCCCCGTGAGAGGGGACGAAAAAACGTATCGGGGGAGGGGGTGTGGGTTCTTTTTGTTTCATTTTGTTTTCATAACTGCAAAGGTTATCATAGTAAACCGTAGGTCAGAGAAAAAGGGAAAACAGAGGTTTCCGGCTGTGTTGCCGGAGATGGGAACAGCGCAGAAGCTATACGTAAAACAGAAGTGATAACGGCATTATGCAAAGGATATCAACCCTCGAGTTGAGGGACTCAGAAGGGTGAACACTTTGCGGATAGGGGACAAGATGAGGCAATGGCGTAATGGTGTCGGCAACGCACCACGACACTATGCAGGAACGCGATCGGCAACCGGTCGCGTGCTTTCGCGTACCCGCTCCCTGACCGCCGCCGCCATAGCGGTAGCCATGATGGCCACCGTAGCAGTAACTTCCCTCCTCCCCACCTACAATGCCAAAGCTGACGAAAGTCGCAATGACGGCGCAATCTGCACACCTACCACAGAACCGTTAGGCGATCAGACCTTCGGCAGCGGTAACGATGAAGGTATCGCTACTTTCGTTGGCGGTGACATGTATGTAGGTGGCAAGAAGTCGGGCATTACTTCTGCCAATAACAACAATGCGCCTGAGGGTTCTTACGCTGTTGAGGCCGAAGGCTTGACCGCTGTGAACGGAAAGCTTTTGCTTCATCCAATGAAGCAGGCTTGGAACATCTGGAATGAGGATAAGGATGGCTCATTCAATCGTTCGCGTGGTTTTCGTTGGGGCATCGTCGGTTTTGGTTCGCAGTTCCGTCCGAAGGACGGTTCGACTGTGCTTTCGGTTGGCGGCAATAGCACCAATTCCGAGTTGAATTGGTTCGGTGGTGCTCAGGGCTGGACGGATGACGCTAATCAGGGATCCAGCTGGCTTGGAACCGGAGCGGGGAATGGCGCTACCGGCGAGACGAATGACCATAACTTTAACGCGAACATTGCTGGTAATCAGACCACAGTGCAAAGCCGCAACACTTGGAAGAACGGTGAACAGTATTCCGTGTACGACATGGGCGGCAACGGCAAAGTCAACTGGAATCAGAGCAACACCGTTATTTCCGGAGTGAAGAACCCCTCGACGGGTTCGGATTACACATATTCCGAATATAAGAATTATGTGACTACGCTGTCTGGCAAGCTCGCGAAGATTTCCTCCAGCAACACTGTTACGAAGGGCAATGAGGATAATTACACAGGCAAACGTTATTCATACAGCTACAACACTTACGCAAACAACGTTTACCGGTTCGATATTGAGAACAACTCCCGTCAGACGGAAATCACGCTGACCGGCGATGGCAAAGACGAGTTGCAGGTGTTCAATTTAGACGCATCAATGCTGAATAGCATTGGTGATGCCGGCGTGGTGTTCAACTTCAAGAACATCTCCGACAATGCTTCGGTCGCCATCAACATCAACGGTAATGGCAATGATGTGAAGTTCCGTAATGGCTGGCAGTTCAAGTGGAACGACGTTGATATCTCCGACGGCTACGTCATGATGAATTCGACGGGCACAAACCGCTACAACAATACGCATGGGCAGGAGTACGTCAAGCGCGCAAGCCAGCTGATGTGGAACTTCTATAACACCAATACCCTTACGATTCTTGGTGGTAAGGGGTCGGGGCGCATCAACACCGGCTGGTACAAGGATCAGAAGCATGGCGACAAGGAAGACTGGTATGGCGTCAATGTAACTGATGATCCGTCTGCCGCATGGATGGGTTCCGTTATGGTAACGGGCAATGATTTTGGTGCCAAGGGCAATTTCCAGTCGCATGTCTCCACTAATGGTCGTGTGTGGACTACTGGCGATTTTGAAATGTACAACAAGGATGTCGTTACCACAAACAGCGGCAATTTCGTCAACGCCGAAGGCAAATATTCCACCTCTGCAGTGGATATGGATCAGGAACGTCATAACCTGTCTTGGTATGGGCAGATGACCACCTCCTGCGCCGCAATCAAGTGGGATAAGGTCGATGCCGAGGGCAAAGCCCTGAAAGGTACTTCGTGGACGGTGTACGGCACGAGGGATAATGCCATGAATGGCACGAACCCCATCACCACGGTTGCCGATGGCGGCTGGAATGATGCGGATGATGCGGATAACGGTAGCGTCACTTTGGGCAGTCTCGCAAAGAAGGCCACATACTACCTGAAGGAAAGCGGTACCGGCAGCAGCCAGTATGCGTTGAACACGAACATCTATCGCATCGTCACGCACGACAGTACGGATACCGTTTCAACCATCGACAAGGTGTACAGCGCTACTGGCGCTGAAATCACCGATGACACCGCCAAGCAGCTGCACAATGGCGCCATTGTCAACGTGAGTGCCGGTACTTCCATCGCATGGTCGAAGGTTGACGCAGAAGACCAGAACACGTTGCTCGCGGGTTCCACTTGGGAATTGACCAAGAAGGGCGATCCCGACCAGTCGTGGACTATTACGGATGATGATTCCGACAGCGAAATCGCAAACATCGTGGTCAAGATCAATGAAACTGAAGTTAGTTCGTGGAGCTTCACGAATTCCACTCCGGTAAGCATTTCTTATGTTGCCGTGGATAAGGATGGCAAGGAGCTCGCCACGAAGGTGCAGTGGAAGTCCGAAAGCCCTGCCGTTGCAGGCATTGCCAGCGATGGCACGCAGTTGCAGCCGTATAGCAACGGCACTACGAACATCGTGTTCACGGCCGGCGACAAGACTGTGACGTTCCCGGTTATGGTAACCGGCGTAACCGTGGTGGGCTTGGTCAGCATTGACAAATACACCGAAGGTCAGGAAATCAGCTTGGAACAGGGCAAGACCATGACGCTGACGGCTACCGTGGCGCCTGAAGGCAACACGGTGAACTGGACTTCGAGCAATACGGGTGAGGTTTCCGTAACTCCTACGACCGGCACCATTGTCAGGGTGACCGCCAATCGGGTGACCTCGGGCTATGTGACCATCACCGCCACCGAGCAGCATAGCCGGGAGAAGGCCACCCTGAAGATCAAGGTGACGGAGCCGATGGTTTCCGTGTACTTCAAGAAGTCGAACGTGCAGTGGAACGACTATTGGCTGAAATATAAGAAGAGCACGGACAGCAATAACTGGAGCGGCGATGTGCAAAGTTCCAGCGCGTGCGGTGACTATGTGCGTTTCCAGCTGCCGAAGAGTTCTGTTACAACAAATTACCAGTTCTATCTTGGCAATGCTAAAGGGTTCGATCTGCCCAATGACGATAAGTACACCGCCGCGGATCACGGTATGTTTACCTTTACGGGTAAGGATGTTCAGGTTGTGGAGGCGTGGAATGATTTCCAAAAAGAAACAGTCCCCTCCGGCTGCACGGTGACCAGCGCATACGTGGAGAATCGTTCCCATCGTTCCGCGGTGAAGAATGCAGTGTTCTACGATCAGCCGGTGGTGCGCGCTATTACCAACACGACTGCCAAGGCAGCTGACACGCGGCAGGATGAGGATCCGAAGGGCGGCCAGTTCAAGGTGTCCGATCTTACGAATGGCACCTACACGCTGAAGGAAATCAACGCCCCGAACGGTTTCGACGCCAGCAAGGCGAAGACCTACACCATCGTTATCAAGAATGGGCAGGTCACGAGCTCCGATCTTCCCGAAAAGGTCGAGAACCCGCGTCTTACCGGCAAGGCGACCTGGCAGAAGACCGACGATTCGAGTGAACTGAAGCTGCTGGCCGGTTCCGAATGGAAGCTGTACAAGACCAAGAACTTCTCGTGGGACGCCAACGGCAACGCCGAATACACGGAAGGTGATAGCGCCACGCCTATCGCAACCATCAAGGATTGCGTGAATAGCAGTGAGAAGACCTGCTCCGCGCAGACGGAATGGTATACGGATCGTGATGGCGACGCCGGTAAGTTCTCCATCGTTGGTCTTGAGTGGGGTGAATACCAGTTAATCGAGTCCAAGGCTCCTGACGGGTACAACATCGATACGACTCCGCACGTGTTCCGCATCGGGCCGGCCGAAGGCGCGAACGTGAAAGGCACGTGGTACACGTCTTCCGGTTTCAAGCCGGAGACTACCGCCGACTATCAGAAGTCTGCCGCATTCACCGTTGACGGTGGTTCCATTACCAACACCCCCGGCGTCGTTCTGCCTGGTACAGGCGGCGAGGGAGTAAACAAGATGTACGCTGCGGGATTCCTCGCAGTGGCGATTGCCGTGGCCGGTCTGGCCTTGAGCCTCAGGAGGCGGCAATGATGAACTCGTCTAGGGCAGGGGGGGGCTGGACCGTAGCGTAGCGACCCAATGCCCACTAGGCAATAACTGAACACACATAACTGAAGATTCAAGATTTCAAACAAGAAAGAAAGGGAGAACAATGAATAAGGTTCTCAAGGGCCTCGTAGCCGTGGCAGCCACCGCGGCAATGGCCGTCGCCGGTTTCGCCGGCGCCTCCACCGCCATGGCGGCAGAGGGCGATGTTACTATCACCATTGGCTCGGAAACTACGCCTGCAAGCGTTGGTGATGTATACGCTGGCTATCGTCTGTTTGACGAAACCGAAGCTACTGAAGCTACTGTTGGTGAAAAGACCAACGTTGCTTACCAGAAGCGTACCAACTGGAATCATTATGATAAGGTTGCTGAAGCAATCAAGGACGTTGATTCCTCCGCTACCCTGACTGCGGACAGCAAAGTCGACGATTTCGTTGCGGCTATTGGCAAATTCGATAGTACTAAGACTAAGCGGTTTGCCGAAAACTTGTATAAGTCGCTGAAGGAAGACGGCGTTGCTGCCGATGCTAATTCCGCCGCAGTCGCTGCAGGTGCATTTTCCACTACGCTGTCCGGACCGCAGGGCTACTACTTGATTGTTCAGACTACCGCAGCTAATGACGCGGGCAAGACCATGTCCGCTGTGATCGTCAACACCGCCGGTCAGGCAGGCGTGACTGTTTCCCCCAAGAAGGATACTGTCACTGTCAGCAAGAAGGTTCAGGAGAACATGGATGGTGTCAACAATCCTGCTTCTGAAGATAACTGGGGCACCGCTGCTGATTACAACATTGGCGACTATGTCAAGTTCCAGCTGACCGGTTCTCTGCCGACCGACTACGCTGATTACACCAGCTATGAGTACACCTTCCACGATACCGCCGACCAGGGTCTGACTTTCGTCAATGACACGACCCACCCGGTTAAGGTTTACGCTGTCAATGACAACAACAAGGTCGAGCTGAAGCAAGATACTCTTACTGGTTATCAGGTCTTGACTTCAGACATTAATGGCGAGACTTTCAACGTGAAGTTTGCTGATTTGAAGAAGGCTCAGGCTGAGAAGACTGGGGACACTGTGAACATCACGTCGTCCACTCAGATTGTCGTCGAGTACTATGCTCAGTTGAACGAGAATGCTGTGCTCGGTTCCAACGGCAACCAGAATAAGGTGTATCTCCAGTTCTCCAACAACAAGTATGGCGAGGGCACTGGCAAGACCGAAGAGCACAAGGTCACTGTGTTCACCTTCAAGCTGGAAGTCACCAAGTATGGTAAGACTGACTCCGATAAGGAAGCCTTGAATGGCGCCGGCTTTACTCTGTACAAGGCCACCAAGGTGAATCCGGCTGACTCGGACTACGCTAAGGTCGGCGATGAGGTGCAGCATACTAATGGTAATGTTTTCGACTTCACCGGTCTCGATTCCGGCTATTACAAGATTGTGGAAACCACGACTCCTAAGGGCTACAACACCATCGACCCGATTACCTTCACTGTGACCGCTATCTATAATTCCGCTGATGAGCCGGGTACTCTGACTGACTTGACGGTAACTGATGTGAAGGTCGGCGGCGTTGCATCGGCTGAGCAGACGTTCACTGTTAACAGGGGAACCGGTGAGGCTGGCACTGCTCAGATCAAGACCGACGTGGTCGATATCCCAGGCAGCAAGCTCCCGTCCACCGGCGGCATGGGCACCGTGCTGCTGTACGTGGCTGGCATCGCCGTGTTCGTGCTTGCTGGCGCGACCCTGGTGATGGCTCTGCGTCGTCGCAATGCCTGATCCTCCGGATTCCATAAGAATCTGAAGTAACCATGCGAAACCCGTGAGCCGCGTTGACGCAAGTCAGCAGCGGCTTACGGGAATCGCAATACATAATTTAAAAACTAAAAATTAAATAATAACTGAACCCACATATGCTGGGCTGGACCACCTCAATCCCTTGTACACTGCCTAATTTTCTTGAGTATCCAGCCTGGCTCCATATATTTTCCGGTTTGCCGTTGGGGGCGAATCAAACATGCTTACTTTCCAATCCACAGAAGAGGGGTCGGCAATGAAGGAACGCACGATCGCAAGCCGCGTCATCGCCGCATGCTGCGCAATCGCCGCCACATTCGCCGCGGCAGCCTGTGCATTCACTACTCGCGATGCCGTCGCGGCGCCAACAACAGACTCTGCCAGCGGCAGCATCGCCATTTCTTACCAGCATAAAAGCTCGGACTCCGAAACTGGCGACGATTCTACCAACTTCGCCATTTCGGACGCCAGCTTCAACCTCTACAAAGTCGGGCAGATCCCGGCAAGCGGCGGCGCCACCTTCGAACCCGTCGCACCGTTCACCGACTCCACCGCCTACCCCGTCGACTGGTCGAAGATGACCGGCAAGGACGCGCAAGTGTGGCGAGACATGGCCAACACGCTCGCCGGACTCATCGCAGTGAACAAACCCGACGCCACGGCAACCGGCGTCACCAACACCTCCGGGCATCTGACCTTCACCGGACTGTCCGACGGCCTGTACTTGGCCGTGTCCGACAGCGTTGACGTGAAGGTCACCAACGCCTCCGGAAAGAACCAGACATGGACGTGCTCTTCCGGCAGCATGCTCGTCGCAGTGCCCGAAGACGGCGTCTCCGGCGGGTCGCGTGTGCTGAGTATCGAACCGAAAACCGAATGTGTGGCGCAACCGCCGAAAACCGTGGAACGCACCGTGCGCAAAATCTGGAATGACCGGAACAATTCCGACGGCAAGCGCCCCGAATCCATCACCGTGAAACTCCTGCGCGACGGCGAGCCCGTGGAAAACGTGAAACTGGACGAGTCCAACAAGTGGACGCACACGTGGACAGCGCTCGACGCGGACCACGAATGGACCGTGGTCGAAGCGGCGGTGCCCGACGGCTACACCACCATCTCCGATGTGGAAGGCGACTCCACTGAAATCACCAACACGCACACGCCGCCCACCACGCCGGACCAGCCGCACACCGGCGCCGACGTGCAGCAGGCCGCTTGGATTGCCGTGGCCATCTTGGGCGCTGGTTTGGTGCTGCTGATCGTTGCCAAGACGGCTTTGCGGAAGCGGGCGTAGCATAAATAACGTGACGGATGAATCGGACGCCAAGCCAGCTGCGCAAGTCGAATTGGATGCGCAGGTTAAACCGGGTGCGCAGGTTAAACCGGCTGCCAAGCATAAGAAATCGAATGCGCTGCTCAATGTGATGATTGCCATCTCCGCAATCGCCATGATCGGCGCGCTGGGCCTCATCGCGTATCCGACATTCAGCGACTGGTGGAACCGCATGCACCAGTCATACGCCGTAGCAGGTTACGTGGAACAAACCAAAGACATGTCCGGCGCCGAACGCAAGGCGATGCTGAAAGCGGCGCACGAATACAACGAACGGCTCGCCGCGAACGGCGATCGGTGGCACATGACCGACGCGCAGAAGCGCGAATATGATGAAACGCTCGACGTGACCGGCACCGGCATCATGGGATACGTGACCATCCCGCGCATCAAAGTGAAACTGCCCGTCTATCACGGCACAAGTGACGGCGTATTGCAGATCGCCGCCGGACATTTGGCCGGCACATCGCTGCCCGTAGGCGGAGCGACCACGCACGCGGTGGTCTCCGGGCACACCGGCCTGCCGTCCGCCCGGTTGCTGACCGGCTTGGACGAGCTGCAAAAAGGCGATACCTTCGCATTCCACGTGCTCGACGAAACCTACACGTACCAAGTGGACCAGATCTCAGTGGTGCTGCCGAGCGAAATCAGCAAACTGAATATTGAGTCCGGGGCCGATTACGCGACGCTGATTACCTGCACGCCATACGGAGTGAACTCGCACAGGCTGCTCGTGCGCGGGCACCGGATTCCGAATCCGAAAGTGCCAGACAAGACGCAATACGACGAGCCGGGCGAAATGACAGCCGTGGCGGCTGCGGTGATCGGACTGCTCGTGTTTGTGGCTGGCTGCGCTTTTGTGGGGCTCGCGCGGCTATGGCGACGCTCCTGGATTGTGCGGCACGGGTTGTGCGCCGGGGCCGGCGCGCGCCATTCGTCTGGTGTTCGGGGGTAGTGTCTAGCCTAGCGCCGCCGCAGGCCGGTGACATCGCTTCTCCGGTGTGCGGGGGTGTGCGTCTGGTCGTGCTCGGTATGTGGTGCGTGGTGTTTGTGTGCTTGTGGTACGTGTTGCGTTTCAGTGTGTGTACTTGTGTTTGCGTGCGTGTGCATGTCTGATGTTGCGCAGGGGTGTTGTTGCGGTGCGCATATGGCCTGAATCGTGCTGAAGCATGGGTTGTGAGCGGATGGGGGTATTATTCGGCCTGTTTCGGACGCTTTTGATGCCCCTTTTGCTCATGACTTGCGGTTTTGACGGTTTTGGCGCGGTTGTGAGCGGATGGGGGTACGATTCTGGATGTTTCGGGCTGTTTTGATGTTGGGTGGCCTCCCCTTTTGCTCACGACTTGTGAGTTGGGCTGGTTTTGCTTGTCTGTGAGCGGATGGGGGTGTGATTCGGGCTGTTTTGGGTGCTTTTGATGCCCCTTTTCGCTCATGACTTGCGATTTTGTCGGTCCGCGCGCGGTCGTGTGCGTACGGGGGTGTGTGCAATGGGTCTTGCGTGGGTGTGGGCGTGCGGGTGTGCCGGTGTAGGCGTGGGTGTAGGCGTGCGGTCGTGGTTTTGGCTGGGTATCTGGCTTATAGATGGCGGATTCGGCCGGGTGTCCGGTGGTATCTCGCTTATAGGTGGCGGGTCGGTTTGGGCAATAGGTCGTTAGGGGGTAGCATGCATACCCCCTAGATGTCTTGTTTCCGCAAGGGGCCGCCATCTATAAGCGAGATACCATCCGTCGATCCCGCGAATCCGCCATCTATAAGCGAGAAAGCGCGTGAACCGGGCGCTGCGGCGGCGAAATCGCAAAATTATGGAATCAGCTGATTGCTGCGCGCGGCAGGTGGGTAGTATCGGGCGCGGAAGACGTGGAAGGAGCTGCCATGTGTGATGAAGGGGAAACTGCGGATCGGGCGGATGCCGTACGAACGGAATCGCAAAAGATGGAATCGCGAGCGGGGGAGACGGCGCTTGACGGGTCGGCGCGCAGCATCATCGTGCTGATTGTGGTCGGCATGTTGGTGGGGGTGCTGTCAGGCATGTTCGGCATCGGCGGCGGCACGGTGATCGTGCCCGCGCTCGTCTGGCTGGGGCTATCTCAACGCAACGCGGCCGCCACGTCCACGCTGGCGATCGTGCCGACCTCCATTTCCGGCGTTGTTTCGTACGCGACCGGCGGACATGTCGACTGGCTCGCCGCGGTCCTGCTGTTCTGCGGTATGTTCGTCGGCGGGCAGATTGGCAGCTGGCTGCTGTCGCGGCTGCCGGAACTGGTGCTGCGGTGGATTTTCGTGGCGTTTCTCGTGTTCGTGGTGATCAATCAGGTGAGTTTTGTGCCGTCGCGCGACCACCAGATCGTCATGACGGTGGTGACCGGCATTGGCTTGGCGTTGCTGGGTGTGGTCATCGGCACGCTGGCGGGGCTGCTGGGCATTGGGGGTGGTGCGCTTGCGGTGCCGTCGCTGTCGATGCTGTTTGGCGCGTCCGACCTGGTTGCGCGCGGCACTTCGCTGTTGGCAATGTTTCCGAATTCGATCACGACCAGCGCGGCGAACTTGAAGCGCAGGCTAGCGCATGTGAAAACCGCGCTGATTATTGGTGTGACGGCGGCTGTGACCGCGCCGCTCGGCACGTGGATTGCGGGGGAGGTTTCGCCACGAGTTGGGGCGATTATGTTCGCCTGCTATCTGTGCGTGCTGCTGGTGCGGTCCGTGTTCGTGGCCGTAAAGGCCACGCGCGCGGCGCGGGTTGCGCGGGGCTGAGTGGCGCGGGCATTTTTCCCAGTGGCTGGATGATTTAGTCGCGTGAGTGGTGCGTCAGAGGTGGTTTTTATCCAGTCACTGGGATTTTTGGCGTGTGAGTGGGGTCTGAGAGGTTGGATTTATCCAGCCAGTGGGGGATTTTGGCTTGTGGGGTGCGGTGGGGGTGTTGTTTGACGGAATATGGCGATTTTATTGGCCGTATTCCCCCTGTTCATGCGGTGGATATGTTGCGGTCATCATATGGCGATGAGTGTTCATCTGTCGTTCTTCTGTAGTGCGGTGTGCGTTGGCTTGCGGCGCATAGCGTGGGCGGTGGCATCGAAAGATCCAAGCAATGCAGCCGCGGAAAGGTTCCGCGCAGCCGGAAAACATGGTCGAAACGGGCGTTACCTAACGGGCGCAACCGAAACGGCAGGTTGGACGGCACGGAAGAAACTGCATGGAAGAAAGAAGAAACATGAGCAAGCACAAAGCTTTGAAGGGCGCGATCGCAGCGGTCGCATCCGTAGCGACGCTCGGCGCGCTCGCCGCACCGGCGCTCGCGGCCGACACCACCTACAGCCCCAACGGCAAGTCCGTTGCGGAACTGGCGCAACACGGCGGCGCGCAGCGCATCGCAGCTATCGGCAACAAAAAAGCCAAGAATGTGGTGCTGTTCATCGGCGACGGCATGGGCGATTCGGAAATCACCGTCGCCCGTGACTATCTGAAGGGCGCCAACGGCCACTTCGACGGACTTGACGCGGTCGGCCAGCCGAGCGCGCTTGGTGACGTGCAGGCTGGTACTGGCCAGTACACCACCTTCTCGGTCGGCAACGGCAGCAAGGACAGCGCTGTCGGCAAGGATGGCGACGGCAAGCTGGTCGCCAACCCCAATCCGGGCAAGCTTACCCCCGTAACCGATTCCTCCGCATCCGGTTCCGCATGGGCCACCGGCACCAAGACCTACAACAACGCCGTTGACGTTGATATTTACGGCAATCCGCAGCTGAACCTCTTCGAGCTGGCCAAGGCGGCCGGCAAAGCCACCGGCAATGTGACCACCGCCGAAATCCAGGATGCTACCCCGGCCGTGCTGGAATCGCATTCGTCCGAACGTGCCTGCTACGGCCCACAGGGCAAGACCGACGGCACGTCCAACAATGCCTCCAAGCAGTGCCTCATCAACCAGCTTAAGGAAAACGGCGGCATCGGCTCCATCTCCGAGCAGCTGCTCGACACCCGCGCTGACGTAACCATCGGCGGTGGTTCCAAGTACTTCCGTCAGACCGTGCAGGGTGGTGAATACAAGGGCAAGACCGTGTGGGAACAGGCCAAGGAAATGGGCTTCCAGACCGTCGAGAACGATCCGGCCGCGATGAACGCCCTGCAGTACAAGGACAACCAGCCGGTGCTCGCTCTGATGAGCGACGGCAACATGCCGACCAAGTTCGACCCGTCCAAGGCCACCGCCAAGGATCCGGCCAAGGACGCCAACCCGACCGTGTGCACGCCGAACGCCAATTGGCTCGGCAACCAGGGCTCCTCGCTCAAGGACATGACCAAGAAGGCGCTCGATTTGCTGAACGACAACCCGAACGGCCAGAAGAACGGCTTCTTCCTGCAGGTCGAGGGCGCCTCGATCGATAAGCAGGACCACGCAGGCAATGCCTGCGGCCAGATTGGCGAGACCGACGACTTCGACCAGGCCATTGCCTACGCCATGCAGAACGTGGACCTCACGAACACGCTGGTGATCGTCACCGCCGACCACGCGCACACCTCCCAGATCCTCAACGCCCAGCCGGCTTACGCACTGTCCACCGTGCTGAAGACCGCTGATGGCAACAACATGGTCGTCTCCTACGGCACCGCCCAGGACGATTCTCGCGATGCAGACGGCGGCTACAACGGCGGCGACATGGAGCACACCGGCACCCAGCTGCGTATCGCGGCTTCCGGCCCTGGCGCACAGCGCGTCATCGGCCTGACCGACCAGACCGACAACTTCTACACCATCGCTGGCGCTCTGGGACTGGCCACTTCCACCGAATCGCAGAAGGCACTGTCTGACAACGGCACTGTGAAGGTCTCTGCTGCCGACGGTAAGTTCACCGCGGACGTCGATGGCTTCAACGGCGACGCTGTGCTCAGCTACGAGCTGAAGGACAAGAACGACAAGACCGTGGCCGCGTCCGATTCCTCCACTCCGCTCTCCGGCGTGCGCGTCAAGACCGCACAGACCACTCCGATCGCGCTGGACGGCGTCACCGAAGGTTCCGAATACAAGCTCACCGTCACCGGCCGCCAGTCCGGCAAGGCCGTGACCGTCGACTTCCAGGCTCCGGCCGCCAACTCCGCCGATAAGAACAACGGCAAGCCGGGCGCTGGCAACGCTGACAAGAACGGCGTGATCGCTTCCGGCAAGGTCAACAACGATACGAAGGCCGGCCCGTTTGGCGCCGCACTGCTCGGCAAGACCGGCACCGCTGTGCTGGCTGCGGCTGTTGCGATCGCCATGCTGGTTGCCGTCGCGATGCTCATCAAGACCGCGAAGGCCGCCAAGAACGACCGCTGATTGGCTGAATAACCTCCGATAATCCCCGAAACCGCCGCCGCTGAGATGCTCCCCAGCGCCGGCGGTTTTGGGTTTTGCGCAAAGTTGAGTGAGGTGTGCTCAAGAATTTTTGCGATTTCGGGAATAATAACTTGCGATTCAAAGTTGAGTGGTGTAGGCTCAAGTTTTGGAAAGCATGAGAGACGGCAATCCGGAAACGGCGATCCGAAACTCGAGCGAAGAACGAAAAGAACGTATAGCGAACCTATCTACAAAGGAGACAAGTTATGGGACGCGCAGTTGGCATCGATCTGGGTACTACCAATTCCTGCATCGCAACTCTTGAAGGTGGCCAGCCCACCGTTATCGTGAACGCCGAAGGCGCTCGCACCACACCGTCGGTCGTGGCTTTCAGCAAGTCCGGCGAAATCCTGGTCGGCGAAGTCGCCAAGCGCCAGGCCGTCACCAACGTCGACCGCACCATCAGCTCCGTCAAGCGCCACATGGGCACCGACTGGACCGTTGAGATCGACGGCAAGAAGTGGACCCCGCAGGAGATTTCCGCCCAGGTCCTGATGAAGCTGAAGCGCGACGCCGAAGCCTACCTTGGCGAACCGGTCACCGACGCCGTGATCACCTGCCCGGCATACTTCAACGACGCCCAGCGTCAGGCCACCAAGGACGCCGGCACCATCGCGGGCCTGAACGTCCTGCGTATCATCAACGAGCCGACCGCAGCCGCACTGGCCTACGGCCTTGAAAAGGGCAAGGAAGACGAGCGCATCCTGGTCTTCGATCTCGGTGGCGGCACCTTCGATGTGTCCCTGCTGGAAATCGGCAAGGACGACGACGGCTTCTCCACCATCCAGGTGCAGGCCACCAACGGCGACAACCACCTGGGCGGCGACGATTGGGACCAGAAGATCATCGACTGGCTCGTCGGCGAAGTCAAGAACAAGTACGGCGTTGACCTGAGCAAGGACAAGATCGCCCTGCAGCGTCTGAAGGAAGCCGCCGAGCAGGCCAAGAAGGAACTGTCCAGCTCCACCAGCACCTCCATCTCCATGCAGTACCTGGCCATGACCCCTGACGGCACCCCGGTGCACCTGGACGAGACCCTGACCCGTGCCCACTTCGAGGAAATGACCTCCGACCTGCTGGGCCGCTGCCGCACCCCGTTCAACAACGTGCTGCGCGACGCTGGCATCAGCGTCTCCGACATCGACCACGTGGTCCTCGTCGGTGGCTCCACCCGTATGCCGGCCGTCAAGGAGCTCGTCAAGGAGCTCACCGGCGGTAAGGAAGCCAACCAGTCCGTGAACCCGGATGAAGTCGTGGCCGTCGGCGCAGCCGTGCAGTCCGGCGTCATCAAGGGCGACCGTAAGGACGTCCTGCTTATCGACGTGACCCCGCTGTCCCTCGGCATCGAAACCAAGGGTGGCATCATGACCAAGCTCATCGAGCGCAACACCGCCATCCCGACGAAGCGTTCCGAAGTCTTCTCCACCGCCGAGGACAACCAGCCGTCCGTGCTCATCCAGGTCTACCAGGGCGAGCGTGAGTTCGCTCGCGACAACAAGCCGCTGGGCACCTTCGAACTGACCGGCATCGCTCCGGCTCCGCGTGGCGTCCCGCAGATCGAGGTCACCTTCGACATCGACGCCAACGGCATCGTGCACGTGTCCGCCAAGGACAAGGGCACCGGCAAGGAACAGTCCATGACCATCACCGGTGGTTCCGGCCTGCCGAAGGACGAGATCGACCGCATGGTCAAGGAAGCCGAAGC
>OLVX01001208.1_pt1 | contig 22734 bp, 19 predicted proteins | sample 1673271 | NCBI WGS metagenome assembly OLVX01 (sample SAMEA3178939, study PRJEB25190) | human gut metagenome | biome: human gut; feature: human-associated habitat; material: faeces | place: Austria | collected 2013
GCCAACCTTAAACAACTGTAGGACAGGAGGGCCGATAGCGCCCCTCCCCGCTTTTACCGACCAGGAGAACCAACATGACCCAACCAAATCTTAAGCGGGCGGCCCGGCTCGATACCAAGGCCGTCGCCCTCGCCTCCCTACCCTTTATGGGCATGATCAGCTTTTGGCAGGTCTACGACGGTATCGTTCCCAAGATGCTCACAGGGACCTTTGGTCTATCCAACTCGCTCACCGGCGCGATTATGGCCATCGATAATGTCTTTGGCCTGTTCCTGCTTCCGCTCTTTGGCATCCTCTCGGACCGTTGCACAAGCAAACTCGGGCGCCGAACGCCCTTTATCTTGGGCGGCTCCGCGGTGGCAATGCTCTCCGTCCCGCTCATCGCGATTGCCAACAACATGGGCAGCCTACCTCTGCTCATTGGCGCGATTATTCTCACGCTTTTGGCAATATGCGCCTACCGCACCATGACGGTTGCCATCGTGGCCGATATTACGCCTCGCCCACTGCGAACCAAGGCGGACTCGATCGAAAAGATCGTCGGCTATGCGGGAACGGGTCTTATGCTCGTCGCCATCTCGGTCATGGTTCCCAAGGCCGACAAACCCGATTATCTCCCGCTCTTTATCTTGCAGGCCGTCTTTATCCTCGTGTCGGCCGTTGTCTACGGCGTCTTTGTCCGTGAGCCCGCCCTCGTCGAAAAGATGCGCGAGAAATCGCTGTCCATGGGCATCGACGAGGATCAGATTGACAAAGATGACTCCCCCGAGGCCGGCGGTAAAAATCGCATTGCAGACGCCGGCGTACGCCGCTCCATCATCATGCTGCTCGCTGCAACGTTTTTCTATTACATGAGCTATAACGCCATGACCACCAATATCAGCCGTTATGCCGATATGTTCTACGGCATGGAGGGCGGTTCCTATGCCATCATCAATATCGTGACGATTGCAGGCGCGCTGCTAAGCTACGTACCCCTGGCAAATCTTTCGCTCAAAATCGGCCGTAAAAAGGTCGCCCTGGGCACCGCCGTCATCATGGTTTTATGCCCCGCGCTTCTTTGGCTGGCACCCGGTTTCTCGCCCGTGCTGTACGGCGTCTTTTTGTTGATGGGCGTTGCGCTGGGCGGCGTGGACCTGTGCGTGTACACGATGATTCTGGAGTGCTGCAGCTCCCAAAGCGTGGGCCGCTACTCCGGTTACTACTACACCGTGAGCATGGCGGCTCAGGTGGCGACGCCGATTCTCTCCGGCATCGTTATGGACGTGGCGCCGTCGATGCTCTTCGCCTACATCACGGCAATGGGCATGATTATGGCCGCGAGCATTGCCGCCGCCAAGCACGGCGATGCTATCTTGATCGACGAGGTCGCTCGCCGCGAGGCAGCCGAGTAGAAGTGCACGCCAATATTGAGCAATGGAGCCGGATGGGGGTATTTCCCATCCGGCTCCATTTTTTCATCCTCAAGAGGCTCGTCGAAGCCTACCCCACCGTGACGGATTCCCCGGTAAAGGCACTGATCATCAACAGGACAAAGAACACCAGGTAGCTGACACTCAGCAGGTACGCAATGATCAGAAAGAAGACCCATCCGACATTGGTCTTGCCATCGGCACGACGTTGCTCGCGAGAGCGGCAAAGCCAAATCGTCACGCCAATGGCCACAATCAACAGCACAAGTGCCGCTGCGGCCAGTCCAGCAAGCGCAAACATCACGCCAATGCTCACAGCAATAACCGGGAGCAGCAGCAAGCCGCACCCGCACCCACCAGGACTGTACACGGCAGTCTGTCGGCGTCGTTCCATCGTCACTCCAACCTCAACATCTTTGAGCGCTACAGCGCAACGGCCTGCTGAACGGGAACGATCTTATCCAGTTCCGGTTCGATGCGCCTCTTCTCTGCCTCGAGATCAAACGCCATCTGGGCTCGAAGCCAGTAGCCATCCATCAGGCCAAAGTAGCGGCAAAGGCGAAGGTCGGTGTCGGCCGTCACGCGACGCCTTCCCAAGATAATCTGCCCAATGCGTTGAGCCGGAATCCCGGTCTCCTTAGCAAGGCGATATTGAGAAATGCCCATAGGGGCAAGAAATTCCTCTTTGAGAAGCTCGCCAGGAGTCACCGGCGGCAGCAAATCAGACGCAGTCTCATCACTTGTGATAATCGACGATTTCGACATTCCAAGCCATCCCCTGTCTCCACTCAAAACAGACCCGATAGCGCTCATTGACACGGATACTATATTGACCGGCGCGATCGCCCTTCAACGCTTCAAGACGATTGCCTGGCGGAACGCGAAGATCATCAAGCGAAGCGCAGATCTGCAGTTGGCGAATCTTCCTCAAGGCGACCCGCTCAAAAGGAATGAACTTCCTAATCCGCACACCCATTGCAAAGCGTTCAGTGTCTTCATCTTTATATGATGCAATCATAGTATCGCCTTACGTTAATAACGTCAAACGTTTCTATAGAGCTACATCTCTATTATAGCGTACATCTGTTCGTATTTTCGAGAAGATGCGTCCCCGTCGACTAACAAAGCAAAAGCAATCGTTTGTAGACATCGAGGCCCTTGAGCAAAATTTCCTCATCAAAGAGCATGGTATCAGTGTGAAGAGCGCTCATCGCATAGGCTGGGCAGCCATCAGCGTCAATCGGGTTTTCTTGCCCCTCTGGCACACCCGTGCCCAGCAAGAAGAACACACCCGGCAGATGGCGCTGATAGAAAGCGAAGTCCTCGGCAATCAGCAAAGGCTCATCCACGAGCTGCAGCTCGGGCAAGGCAGGCGCGACATTGGCAAACAACTCGGGGTCGTTGTCGACCGGCGGATAGCCCTCGGCAAAGTCAAGATCGTACGTGCAGCCCGTTGCAGTGCATGCCTCATCAAGCACGCGGTGCACGCCCTCGCGTGCACGGTCGAACATGTCGTCTGTAAACACACGCAGGCTGCCGGCCACATGGGCCTCCCCCGCCACCGCATTGCAGACGGTACCGGCCTGCAGCAGGCCGAACTTACCAATGCAGGGCTCGTCGGTGCCCAGCTCGTCCATCAGCACGCGCTCGGCAACCAAAAACTTCGCTGCCGCCAACGCGGCATCGTGCGACTCCTCAACCGGCACACCATAGGTCTTAGCAATATGGATGCTCGTACCGTGAATATGGATATGCGTCTCGCTCGAACGCGCCAGCAATGGACCGGAGCAGCTCGCCAACGTGTTTGCAGGCAGGTCGGGCCATACGTGGAACCCGAAGATGCGATCTGCCCCATAGCGCTCGAATACGCCGCTCTCACACACCGTCTTGGCGCCACCGGTCGTTTCCTCGGCCGGCTGAAACACAAAGAGCACGTTGCGCTTGATGGCACCCGGCTGCTCACGAATCGCTCGGTCGACAAAAGTCGCCGCCGCGAGCGCCATGGCCATGTGACCGTCGTGACCGCACGCATGCATCTTGCCGGGATGCGTCGAGGCAAAGGCCGCGCCCGTTGCCTCCGCGATGGGCAGGGCATCCATGTCGGCGCGAATCGCCGTAGCATGCGCGGCGCCCGTACCGGCATCGAAGAAAGCGCAGACACAGCTGGGACACGGATGGGTCACCTCGCAGGCGAGCGGCCTCAACACGCCCTCAATATAAGCGATAGTCTGTGGAAGATCGAAGTCGAGCTCCGGGATCCTGTGCAAGTCGCGCCGATAGCGACGGAGTTCTTGGAGCTCGGTCATAAAGGTTCCTTTCATAGGTGCGCGCCAGTTGCCATCTTATTGTGCCGCAAGATTGCCGCACTCTTATTTCCAGCATATCCCTGCATTTTTTAAACGTTATATACGAATACTCTTGTTTGGTAAAGTGCAACGTGGTAGGGTCGTTACCACTTGATAGAGGCGCGGGCACGAAGAACCGCGGGCGAGCCGGCAGGCTTTGACCCCGCGGGGAGGCGAAACCCGCCGAACTGGGCTTTTCGGGCACGAACAACCTGGTGGGCCTGCGGGAAACACCCGCAGGACTGTCTGCAGCAATGCGGGAGCGCTATCCGGACATTGGGTCCACGCTATGCGGATTCGATGCGCAGATGGCGCCGTCTGGATAGCGAGGTTTACGGGACATGGCATTGACCCCCAACGAGGCATATGCGGCCAAGCAGCCGTTTGTGGACAAGGAGACGCTCGAGCATATCGTCGAGCAGTTCCCCACGCCGTTTCATCTATATGACGAGGCGGGCATCCGCCGCAACATGCAAGAGGTGCGCGACGCCTTCGCATGGAACCCGGGCTTTAAGGAATACTTTGCCGTCAAGGCCAATCCCAACCCGGCGCTCATCTCCATTCTCAACGAATACGGCTGCGGCTGCGATTGCTCGAGCTATACCGAGCTCATGATCGCCCGCTCGCTGGGCATCACGGGACACGACATCATGTTCTCGTCCAACGACACACCGGCAGCGGACTTTGAGCTCGCCGACAAATTGGGCGCCATCGTCAACTTTGACGACATCAGCCACATCGAGTTCTTTGAGCGCGTCGCGGGCCCCATCCCCAAGACGGTCAGCTGCCGCCTTAATCCGGGCGGCCTGTTCCAGCTCTCCAACGGCATCATGGATAACCCCGGCGACTCCAAATACGGCATGACCACCGAGCAGCTCTTTGAGGCTTTCCGCATGCTCAAGGCCAAGGGCGCCGAGAATTTTGGCATCCATGCCTTCCTTGCCAGCAACACCGTCACCAACGACTACTACCCCAAGCTCGCGCGCATCCTCTTTGAGCTTGCCGTGCGCCTGGAGCGCGAGACCGGTGCACATGTCGCCTTCATCAATCTGTCCGGCGGCGTCGGCATCCCCTATCTGCCCGAGCAGCAGGCCAACGACATTCACGCCATCGGCGAGGGGGTGCACGCGGCCTACGACGAAATCCTGGTTCCCGCCGGTATGGGCGATGTGGCCATCTGCACCGAGATGGGCCGCTTTATGATGGGGCCCTACGGCTGCCTGGTCACCAAGGCCATCCACGAGAAGCAAATCTACAAGGACTATATCGGTGTCGACGCAAGCGCCGTCGATCTGATCCGTCCTGCCATGTACGGCGCCTACCACCACATTACGGTAATGGGTCAGCCGGGTGGCGACGACAAGACCACAGCGCCCGTCACGGACACCTACGACATCACGGGCAACCTATGCGAGAACAACGACAAGTTCGCCATCGATCGCGAGCTACCGCAGATCGACATGGGCGATGTGCTCGTGATCCACGATACCGGCGCGCATGGCTACTCCATGGGCTACAACTACAACGGACGGCTGCGCTCCGCCGAGGTCCTGCTGCGTCCCGATGGCTCAGCCGACCTCATCCGCCGCGCCGAGCGCCCGGGCGATTATTTTGCCACGCTCGACGTGCTGCCGAGCGGCCGAGAGCTGCTGGCCAAGTCGCGCGCCGAAAGTGCCCGCCGTCGCGCCCAAGACGAGCGCCTGATAGTCGCCGCTCAATGGAACAAACGCATCCAGATCGCGGACGCGAAGGAGAAGAACATGGACATCCGCAATCTCGAGGGCTCAATCGTCGCCCTTGTTACGCCGTTTAAAAAGGACGGCAGCGTCGACTTTGACGCACTCGAGCGCCTTATCGATTTCCACCTGCAAAACGGCACCGACGCCATCCTCACCCTGGGCACCACCGGCGAGAGCGCCACGATGACCGACGACGAGGACAACTCCGTTGTCGCCGCAGTGGTCAGGCAAGTTGCAGGACGCATCCCCGTCATCGCCGGCTCGGGCTCCAACTCCACGCAGACCATGCTCACCAAGTCGCTCACCTACCAGGGCCTGGGCGCCGACGGCCTGCTGCTCATTACCCCCTACTACAACAAGTCCAACGAAGAGGGCATCTACCAGCACTTTAAGACCGTCGCCGATGCCGTGGACATCCCCTGCATCCTGTACAACATCCCCGGCCGTTGCGGCTGCGGCATCAGCGAGCGCAACGTAGAGCGCCTGGCCGCACATCCCAACATCATGGGTATTAAGGAAGCCTCGGGCAACGTCGCCTACGCGGCCAAGATCGCCCACCTGCTGTCCGACGACTTCCGCATGTACTCGGGCGAGGACGCCCTCACCGTGCCGCTCATGAGCCTGGGCGCTTCGGGCACCATCAGCGTGTGGGCCGACGTTCAGCCGCAGCTCGTGCACGACATGTGCCGCGCCTATCTGGACGGCGACGTGGAGCGCGCCCGCGATATCCAGATTGCCGGCCAGCCGCTCATCAATGCCCTCTTTAGCGAGGTCAACCCCATCCCCGTCAAGGAAGCACTCGCCCAGATGGGTATGATCGAGGCAAACTACCGCATGCCGCTGCGCCCCATGGCAGACGACACGCGCTCCGCACTTACCGATGCTCTGAAAGGAGCTGGTCTGCTTGATTAAGACCGTCATTATGGGAACGGGCCGCATGGGCTCGCTCATCCGCACCACCGCCGAGGGCATTGTCAACGCCGCTGGAGAGCCCGTTTTTGACATCGTCGCCCAGATCGGCTTCGACTTGTCCGAGCTCGAGAGCGCACCGGCCGCCGATGTAATCATCGACTTCTCGAACGTCGTGACCTTCGATGCCGTTGTCGCCTATGTCGAGCGCACGGGTGCCGCACTCGTTTCCGGCACCACGGGCTATACGCCCGAGCAGGTGGATCGCCTGCGCGAGCTGGGTCAGAACGCCCGTGTTATGCACTCGGGCAACTACTCTATCGGTATCGCCGCCCTGCGCCATCTGGTTGCCCAGGCCACGCGCGAGCTGCCCGGCTTTGACTGCGAAATCGTCGAGACGCACCATAATCAAAAGGTCGACGCCCCCAGCGGCACTGCCAAGTTGTTGCTCGACGCCGTCGTCGAAGCCGAGCCCGAGGCAGGCTACCACCCCGTCTATGGCCGCGAGGGCATGTGCGGCGCGCGCGACCCCAAGGAGATCGGCATGCACTCGCTGCGCGGCGGCACCGTCGCCGGCGTGCACGAGGTAAGCTTTTTCGGCCAGGACGAGGAGGTCACGCTCGCGCACCGCGCCACGAGCCGTCAGATCTTCGTCAACGGCGCCCTGGCAGCCGCGCAGAAGCTCGTCACCCGCGAACCCGGCTTCTATACGTTCGACCAGGTCATGTTTGCCTAACCAGGTATCAACCGGATCCACTCAAAGGAGAGACAGCAAATGAGTAATGCAGCCGAGATGGATGCACAGGAGATTATCAACTACATCGCAACCGCGCCCAAGAAAACGCCCGTCAAACTGTACGTGCGCGAAAAGCCGGGCATGAAGGTCCAGTGGGGCAATGCGCACGTCTACGGCGGTCGTCGTGGCAAGACCGTCTTTGGTGACTGGGATGAGCTCAAGGCAATCCTCGACGCCAACGCCGACTCCATCGACTACTACGACGTAGAGAGCGACTGCCGCAACTCCGCCGTGCCCATGCTCGACCTCAAGGGTATCAACGCCCGCATCGAGCCGGGCGCGATCATCCGCGACCGTGTCGAGATTGGCGATCGCGCCGTCATCATGATGGGCGCCATCATCAACATCGGCTCCGTCATTGGCGAAGGCTCCATGATCGACATGGGCGCCGTGCTGGGCGGCCGCGCCACCGTGGGCAAGAACTGCCACATCGGCGCCGGCACCGTGCTGGCAGGCGTCGTGGAGCCCGCCAGTGCCACGCCCGTCATCATCGAGGACGACGTTATGATCGGCGCCAATGCCGTGGTCCTGGAGGGCGTGCACGTAGGCAAGGGCGCTGTCGTCGCCGCCGGCGCCGTGTGCGTCGAGGACGTCCCCGCCGGCGCCGTCGTGGCCGGTGTCCCCGCCCGCGTCATCAAGATGCGCGACGAGAAGACCGACAGCAAGACCGGCCTGGAAGAGGGTCTGCGCCAGCTGTAGGGTTACGCGGTTTTACCAAACCGCGTAACTAGTCGACGCTGCAAACGACCCAGAGCGGCAATCTGACGTTCAATCGTCGGGCATGACCAGAAGGTCAATGCCCTCCTCTTTCACGTCACCTTGCTCGCTCTGGGGCGTTTTCGCTGACGTATGCTCAGCCTGCGGCGCAATGTCAGCAACCAAGCCGAAAACAAAAAAGGCCGAAGCACCATCGGGGCTTCGGCCTTCATCATCTCAGGGTTCCGTCGTATTCAACCATGGCGGGTCGCTTTGACAGGCGCCCTGTGGCCGTCTTATAGACCTCGGAACGGTCGCGCCGCCCTATTGCCACGATCTCGGCAATCTCAACCGTTCCGTCCTCCCGGATTCGAAAAACCATTCGGAGTCCTGCATTCCGCCATTTGATCTTTTTGCAGCCGGCAAGCTCGCCGTGAAGCGGCGTTCCGATTTCATCAGCGCGCGTCTTTAATTTCGCGACTGCAATACGGACGAGTCTTCGCTGAGATCCGTCTAGTTTTTGATATTCCTTCTCGACGTCTCGATTCAAAAAGCCGACGAAAAAATGCCCACTCATTCGAAAAGATCCTCATCGGGGATCGCGTCCGGATCCATCGATTCAAACTCCGCGAGCTCCTCGGTAGTTAGGGCGTCCTCAAACGGAACAAATTCATGCGGACCATGCTTGACTCGATCCGCAGCGATGCGATTTATCTCAAGTTCGTGCAGATACTGCAGCGCGCCGTACATTTCCTCATAGGCGGCATAGTCGATGATCACGGTATCGATATCGTTATGATCGGCAATGAACTGTGGCGCGCGTTTTGCGCGTTTACGAATGGCAGATAAAGACTTGCTTGCTTCGGTAGCCGAAACAACCTGGTCTTTTGTAAACACCGGTTTTTCCAGAACAAGTGGGGACATTTTGACCTCCAAAAAATAATCTGGATTATATTTCAAAGTATACTTCAAAATATAATCCAGACTTTTATTCGAAAGAAAAAAGCCCTATCGATTCTCGATACTACCGATATTCTTGAGCTCGATGGAGATAAGGCCGTTGGGCTCGTTGACGAACTCGATGTACTCGGAGTTCGAACCCATCTCTGCCGGGAAGCTGATTTCGATACCCGTGTCGGTACGGATCTTGTGATTGCGCACGGCAGCGCGCTCGACCTGCTTGCGCTCCACGGGAACGCGCTCGGGAACCTTCTCCTCGGTCAGTGCCGCGCGCACGCTTTCCTTGATGACCGGTTCGTCCTCAAAGACCTCATCGACGATATCCCAAGGCGGCAGCTCCTCGTCATCCTCAACCTTCTCGGCAACGGCAGCCTTAACCTTGGCGAGTGCCACGGCCGTATTGGCACCATGCTCCTCGGCGACTTCCTCGACCACACGCGTCACGGTGTCGATGACCTCCTTGCCCGATACACCCGTGTCGCACTGCAGCAGGCCATCGGGGATAAGCATACGGTCCTCGCCGGCAATCTTGCGCTTCTTGTCCACGTAGCCGATCTCCATGGTACTCGCGCGCACGATGGCATAGCTCGGCACCTTTTGCGAGGGGTTTGGCAGAATAGCGTAGTGGCGCGCGATGTCGTTGCGTACCTCCCCCTCCTCGCGGCCCACTTCGTGCATAAAAGCCTGCTTGGAGCCCAGCAGCATCACGGCAAACCAGCGGGCATCCTCATCGTCGTCAAAATCGGCCACGAGCACGTCGGTGGACTCGGCTTTCTCGGCTTTGGTGAGCTCGGAAGAGATGAACTCCGCAATCTGCTGCGACAGGTCCACGAACTCGCGCTCGCCAAAGAAATAGCCCTTGAGTTCGCCGCCAAACGCAGAGTTCTCGGCAAACGTGGCACGTTTATTGTCGGCCGAGGTTCGTGCGCGGCGCAGATGCGTGGTCACGAAGTTGCGCACGGTACGGCTTTCGATATCGAGCTCGCGCTGGCTCATAACGTTGACGGCAGAGTCAAAGTCCAGGATATGCAGAATCGCGTGATTGATTTTCATATACGGCATTCCGTTCTAGATCGATTTCGGCACGAACCAGTATAGCGGTCGAGCCCGCCCCAAGCGCATCGGAGATTGCTGCATTGGGGCCAGGTTTCTCTGCACCAATGGTTAACGCAGGAGCTCGGACTGCCAGGCCTCGAGTTGTTCTGCCAGACTCTTACCGGCAGCGGACATGTCGATCTGAGGGCGTTTGGGCAGCAATGCACATCTAAGGATTGCCGCGATGGTCTGCGAAACAAAATGGCGCGTATCCTTGTCAAAGCCTTGGGCGGCCCGGAGCATCACAGGCAGGTTCTCGCGCATGTTCCCGGCGATATCCGCAAAACGTTCGGCGCCCGTAGCCTCAAACACGGAGAACAACGCATCTACAAAACGCTCGCGCTCGCCAGGTGACACTGCAAGCAGCATCTCGCGAATGGAGCCATCAACGTATCGAGCACCGGCGGACAGGCGCTCACAGTATACGAAGTCGCAACCATCAACCACCCAGCTAAAGGGATTGTGTTGCAGCAGGCTAAACTCGGTGCTTTCGACGATAGCGTAGTCCTCTTGCGTCTCGAACATCATGCCGAAGATCGAAGACTGGGGCAGGGTTTTATCAATACGACCAGAAAGGCTCGCAAAGGCGTCTCCGTTCAGAAACTCCTCGACAAAGCCAGGGCCATCGTGGGAGAAGACCCGCTCAATCCGGTTGCGAGCACCGCTTGAGCACATCGCTGCACCATACACAGCCAGATTTCCGCCCTTGGAATGGCCTCCGCACAAGAGCGGCCCGTCAATCGCATCCGCCGCCTCGTCCACATAACGCGCCGCGGATTCCTGGGCCGGCACAGGACACCGGAACGCCATGTTAAAGTCCTCTTTCCAGCCCACAATCGTGCTGTCGGTCCCTCGGAAGGAAAGATAGCTAAACCCCGCCGGAAACCGGAACGCCATGGCTGCAAACTGCTCTGTCGCCACCACATCGCTCACGGCACGATAGCCGCAAACGTGCACGCCACGGTAGCGAGGGCTTGCTGCCACGGCCTCCAACAAGGCCCTGCTCCCCTCTGGATCCCACAAGTCGTCAATCATGTCCCGGTAGCACTCGGCACGCAGCAGCTCGCGTACGTCTAGGCCCTGCCAGTTCGTCAGCTCCGCCATATCACCCGGCAAACGCAAATAGGACAACCACGCAAAGACCAGGCTATCCACCGCGCAGAACGGCCGCTCCTCAAACGGATCAAACGTCGTCTGGGCATAGGTCAAAAAAATAGGCGAATCCGACATGGCCCTCCCATCAACCATGGTGTATAGGGATGGTGCATTGGGGTCAGGTTACTTTGCACCAAAAAGGCGCCCGGGCCGTGTGGACCCGGACGCCTTCATTGTAGCTTTTCGCTCTAGCGAGCTTGATTTAGCAGGAGAAGTCGACGCTGTCGATGATGTCCTTAAGGGCCTTTGCAGAGACGGTGAGCTCATGCTGCTCGTCATCGTTCAGCGGCACGGGAACGCGGCAAACGACGCCGTCGCGGCCAACGACCGTCGGCATGGAGATGGCAAGATCGGACAGACCATACTCGCCCACCATGAGCGAGGAGACGGGCAGAACGGTCTGCTCATCACGCATGACGGCGGTGCAGATGCGCTTGACGGCCATGGCGACGCCATAGTAGGTGGCGTGCTTCTTCTCGATGATGGTGTAGGCGGAGTTCTTGACGTCCTCGGCGATACGCTTCTCAGCAGCCTCATGCTCCAGGTGACCGTGAAGCTCGCAGAAGGTGTTCAGCGGCACGCCGGCAACCTGAGCGCTGGACCAAGCGACGAACTCGGAGTCACCGTGCTCGCCCATGACGTAGGCCTGGACATCGCGCGGGTCAACCTCGACGTGAGCGCCGAGCATCTGCTGCAGACGGCCGGTGTCGAGCACGGTGCCGGAGCCGATGACATGGCCCTCGGGCAGGCCGGACATCTTGATGGCGGCGTAGGTCAGAACGTCGACCGGGTTGGAGACGATGAGCAGAATGCCGTCGAAGCCAGACTTCTTAATCTCGGGAATAATGGACTTAAAGATGCTGACGTTCTTGTTGACCAGGTCCAGGCGGGTCTCACCGGGCTTCTGGGCAGCGCCAGCGGTGACGACGATCATGGCGGCGTCGGCGACATCGGAATAATCGCCGGCGTAGATCTTCATCGGCTCGGCAAACGTCATGCCGTGCGCGATATCCAGAGCCTCACCCTCAGCGCGGTTCTTGTCCACGTCGATGAGGACCATCTCGGAGAACAGACCACTCTGCATCAGCGCGAACGCCGAAGACGAACCGACGAAACCGCAGCCGACAATAGCGACCTTCTTCTCGTTAACCATTAGAAACTCCCATCTCTCTCCACAAACAAGCCGCCCGGGAACGACCCGAGCGGCTTGCCGTAATCCCAATACAGCCAATCGGGACTTTGATTATGCTCCTATTCGCAGCCAAATATCGACCGTTTACCGAAATTATTTGCAGGATTCGTAAAATAACTTTACGAAATCGGTTTCGAGCTATTGACGAGCCGAAATAAGTTTCTAATACAGGCCCGCCTCGCGAATGGCCTCGACAGCCAAAGCGATCTGGTCGGGCGGCAGGACCAGCGCCATGCGCACGTGCCCCTCGCCCGAAGGACCAAAGCTCGCGCCCGGCGTCACCACAACGCCGGCCTTCTCCATGAGCTCCTCGCAAAACGCCATGGAATCGGTGCGACCGCCAGGAAGCTTGGCCCACACAAACATAGAGCCATGCGCGTTGGGACGCTCCCAGCCCAGGCCCTCAAGACCGTCGCACAGAGCATCGCGGCGCTCCTGGTACTTCAGACGCTGCGCCTCGACCTCATCGCGCGGACCGTTCAGGCAAGCGATAGCAGCCTTCTGGATCGGGAAGAACATACCGAAGTCGATCTGGCCACGCAGCTTGGCAAAGGCCGAGACCACATCCTCGCGACCGACCAAAAAGCCGATGCGCGCACCGGTGACGTTAAACGACTTGGAAAGCGAGAAGAACTCAACGCCCACCTCGAGCGCGCCGGGATACTGCAAGAAGCTGCCGCCCGGCTCGCCGTCGAACACAATGTCCGAGTATGCGTTGTCGTGGACGATCAACAGGTCGTGCTCGTGGGCGAAAGCGATGATCTCCTCGTAGATCTCGGGCGTGCCCACCGAGCCCACCGGATTGGCGGGCAGTGACACGATCATGTACTTGGCACGGTCGGCCACCTCGGGATCGATGCCCGCCACATAGGGCAAGTAATTGTGCTCGGCAACCAGCGGATAGTACTCGAGCTTGGCATCGGCAATCTTAGCGCCCGCCTCAAAGACCGGATAGCACGGATCGGGCACCAGGATGGTATCACCCGGATCGAGCAGAGCCAGGCCCAAATGACCCACGCCCTCCTGTGTGCCGTTGCACGACTGCACCATGGACGGCGTAATGCCCGAAACGCCAAAGCGGCGCTCATAGTAATCGCACACGGCTTGCTTGAGTTCGGGCAGGTCGCGCAGGGCGTACTTCCACATCTCGGGATCCTGGGCGGCTTGTGTGAGCGCATCGACCACGTGGTCGTACGGCTTAAAGTCGGGCGTGCCCACGCTCATGTTGTAAATGGTCTTGCCCTGAGCCTTCAGCGCAAGCAGTTTGTTGTTGAGCGAGGCGAAGACCTCCGCGCCAAAGCGCTCGAGACGCTGCGATGCCTGCATGGTGCCACCTTTCGATATAAAAAACGCGGCGCTCCGACAAGAGCGCCGCGCGATACGGGCCATCAGATTGCAAAAGTGTAACGCTTACAAACCCCGTATTGGTTCAATTTAGCCAACCTCAGTCAATTGCATTGAGTGCGTCGATCTGCGCAAGCCACAGACGCGAGCTAGCGTCACTCGGCATACGCCAATCGCCGCGCGGGCTGAGCGTCACCGAGCCCACCTTGGGACCATCGGGCAGGCAGCTGCGCTTGAACTGCTGGGCAAAGAAGCGACGATAGAACGTGCGCAGCCACGTGTGGACGGTCTTGGCGCCGTAGACGCCCTCGAAACTCTTGAGCGCCATGCGGTAGATCTTGCCCGGCTCAAAGCCAAAACGCAGCAGGTAGTAGAGGAAGTAGTCGTGCAACTCGTACGGACCCACCAAATCCTCAGTCTTCTGTGCAATCTCGCCGTCGCCCGTGGGCGGCAGAAGCTCGGGGGACACCGGCGTATCGAGAATGTCGAGCAAGACCTCGGCGATACGCCCGCCAAAGACATCAGCCGCATAGCGCACCAGATGGCGCACAAGCGTCTTGGGCACGCTCGCGTTGACGGCGTACATGCTCATGTGGTCGCCGTTATAGGTGGCCCAGCCGAGCGCCAGCTCCGACAGGTCGCCGGTGCCGATGACAAAGCCGCCAGCCTGGTTGGCCAGGTCCATCAGAATCTGCGTACGCTCGCGCGCCTGGCTGTTCTCGTAGGTCACATCCTGAACTGCCGGGTCGTGTTCAATATCCATAAAGTGCTGTTCCACGGCCGCGTGAATCGAAACCTCACGGAAGCCCACGCCCAGGTCGCGGGCGAGCGACTCGGCATTCGACTTGGTGCGATGCGTCGTGCCAAAACCTGGCATGGAGACCGCCGTGATACCCGTGCGCGGCAGCCCCAGCGCATCGAAGGCACGCACGGTCACAAGCAGCGCCAGCGTGGAGTCCAAGCCACCCGAAAGACCGATGACCGCAGCTTTGGTGCCCGTGTGGGCAAGGCGCGTCTTGAGGCCGGCGGTCTGCAGGTCGAGGATGGTCTCGCAACGCTCGGCCAGGTCGCCATGGTCGGCCGGCACAAAGGGCGCGCGGGGGAAGACACGGCCGATGTCGAGCGCATCGCGCAGGACAGGTTCTTCAACCAGCACGCCCTCAAACGAAAACTCGATGGTCGTGGCCTCCGGCGCATCGTCCGCGCGCGCCCACGTCGTCGAGCGGCGGCGCTCGGCAACCAGACGGTCAAGATCGATATCGGCGACGGCCATATCGCAGGTAAGCAGTTTGGTGGCGGCGAGCTTGGAGCCATTTTCGTAGATAAGGTTCTCGCCCGCAAAGACCATGTCGGTCGTGGACTCGCCCTCGCTCGCATCTGCATAGGCATAGGCACAGTACAGGCGCGCACTCTGATTGGAGATGAGGCTGCGGCGATAGTCTGCCTTACCGATAATCTCGTCCGAGGCCGACGGGTTGAGGATCACCGTCGCACCGGCAAGCGCCATCTCGGTCGAAGGGGGCGCCGGCACCCACAGGTCCTCGCAGACCTCAACGCCCAGCATCATGTCCTCGGCACCTTCATCACAGCAGCGGTAGACAAGCCCCGAACCCAGCGGAACCGGACCCTGACCGGCAAACTCGACCCACACAGGATCTGCGGGCGCCGGAGCAAACCAGCGGCGCTCGTAGAACTCGCCATAGTTGGGCAGATACTTCTTGGCCGTAAGACCCAAAAGCTCGCCCGCGCAGCACACGGCGGCGCAGTTGTAGATATTCTCGGCAACTGCAACGGGAAGACCGATGGTAAAGACAATCGGCAGCTCGCGGGTTTCATCGAGAATATGTGCCAGTGCGGTCTCGCAGGCATGCAGCAATGTACGGTTATGGAACAGATCAGCCGCGGTATAGCCGGTCAGGTTAAGCTCGGGCAGCACCAGCACGCGGACGCCGCGCTCGGTAGCCTCGCGAACAGCCGCCAGCGCAACCTCGGCATTGCCCTCGACATCGGCCACGCGAATCCGCGGCGACGCCGCCGCCACACGCAAAAAGCCATCAGACTGAGAAAGGTGAAGATTCATAAGAATGCTCCCGTGCGTAAACGCCATTCACAACAATTAGCAAGCCCTATTGTAGTTCAACCGCCGGGTGTAACCGCATCCCACCAACTTGGTGAGCAATTGATGAGTTGATGATATCTGTTAAATGTCACGTACGATTCACATCTGGTGGGTACCCTGATGGCTACATGAAACGAAGCAGATTTACACCGGGAGGGCCCCGTATGACAACCAAGTACACCGACGCGCCGCGCACGCGCGTCATGACACCGTCCGCGCTCAACAACGGCGTTCACGAAAACCATTCCATCGGACAGACCATGGCCATCACGCCCAAAAAGGGCCTGTTCGATGACATTTCCATTCCCCAGATCATCGCCGGCGCCGCAGCCGCCGCCACGAGCGTCGCGCTTGCTTCCAAGATTGGTATTGCCGGTTCAGTAATTGGCGCCGCCGTGAGCTCGGTCATCACCGTTGTGTCCTCGCAGGTCTACCGCCACTTTATCTCCGCCAGCGCCAAAGCCCTCAAAGGTACGCACGCCGACGTCGACTACCCCGCCGGCGCCTATGAACCCGTTGAGTTTAATGCCGAGGAGCACTTAGGCGGCGCCGCAACTACCCAGGAGATGCGCCAGATTGCAGGGCGCGCGACCACGGCGCGCGTCGCCCCCGACAGCCTGCGCGCCAAGGCGGCGGCAGAGCGCAGCCAGACGCAAAAGAAGGTCATCATCTTCTCGATCGCCATCGCCATCGTCGCGGTCATCGCCTGCGCCGGCGCCATCCTTATCACCACTGCCGGTGAGGGCCTGGGCGAGCGCCCCGAGCCGATCCTTTCGTCGCATACGACCGAGCACGACGCGGATAGCTCCGGTCAATCGCAAAGCCAGCAGGACGACCCGCAGGGCACCCCCGCATCCGCCGACTCGTCCTCGAACGCCCCCGATCAATCGCAGGGCGCCGATTCTTCTGTGAACAACAGCGGCACGCAATCCGGCACGACCGACTCAAGCCAAACGACTGACGGCTCTCAACCGAGCACGGGCGACCAGACGAGCGGCAATGCATCGGGCACGGGATCTACCGACAATAGCAACACCAACAGCTCGAGCGGAACCGCTTCCGGCACGGCATCAGACAGCTCGAGCCAAGACACGGCATCGGGCAACTAAGCACGTTTGTCTCTCATAGATAACCGACCTGCATAACGGGCGCGAACCGGCAACGGTCGCGCCCGTTTGCCTTGGGCGACGAGATGGCAAGCCCCGCGCGATGGTAAGATGCTTTGGTGTGTAAAGAGGAGATTTGCCATGAGCAAGACAATAGTTAGGCCCACGCTTTCGCTGGGCAACCACATCTATCTGTATCGCCTGCTGCGCGACGCGATTGGGTGCGGCAAGCAAACGTTTATGACGCAGGTCGAGGAGGCACTCGCCGCTGGTGACATGGCCGCTTATGACCTGGGCTTCGAGTCCACGCGCGAGCTGCTCGAGGAGCTCGACGACTGCATTAAGCTGACTGTCTTTAAGGGCGGTCGCCTGTATGCCACCGTCATCGCCAACGAGACTTGGGATGCTGCCCTTGCCAAAGGCGAGGACAAGCCCAAAGCTGCCAAGGGCGCCAAGCAGTCCTACAAAAAGAAAAAGCGCGGCGAGAAGGACCTCAAGGCCGTGCGCCCCAAGCACGTTAAGCGTCCCGAGCCCGAAGCCATGGTTGAAGTCGTGCCGGAACCCGAGCCCGAGACAGAGATCGAAGTCACTATTGAGGTAACAGCAGAAGCCGAAATCGCCGCCACGACCGAATCCAAAGTCATATCCGAGCAGGAAGCCACTGCGGAGCTCGACGAGGCTCCCAAGTCGACAACCGAAGAAGCCGCTGACCAGCCTGAGACGCCTGCGTTCCAAAACAGCGATGTCTTTGGCGACGACTTTGGCGACGAGGCTGAGGACGATCAGTCCGACGAGCCCGCCGATCAAGGCGCTACCGAGTCGGCGCCGGAGCCCGAGACGCCGCAGCCCGCCATCTCGCTCACGGTCGTCTATGACCCCGAGAACGCAAACGCCGGCATCACCACCATGGCATCCACGCCCATCGAGGTAAAGCCGAGCGTCGAGAACGAGAACGCGACGCAGGTTGAGGTTGAAACTGCAGCTGCAGACGCGCCCGTCACCGTGGAGCCCGCAGATTCCACGATCAAGCCGAAAACGACGCCGGAGTCCGCACCCGTCATCGAGTCCGTGCTCACCTCTGCTTGCGACCAAATTCCCGCACCGGCACCGGCTTCGGTACCCGCAGCAGCACCTGCCTCGACGCCAGTAGCACCGACCATCCCCGAGGACTTCCCCATCGATTTCGCAACTGAAGTCTTCTGCCCCGGCCCGCTTCTGCACCAGCTGTCAACCTATCTCCCCTACGGCGCCGACACCCTCGGCATCGTCGGCGAGTACTACTGGATCGCCCGCGAGCGCGGTACCATCGAGGTCGCGCGAAACCGCGCAAGCTTCCCCCTGCGTTACACGCAGGCCGGCGAGCGCCGCGAAGTCACCGTGCGCATCCGCCGCAACACCACCGGAGGCCTCGGAGCCACCTGGACCATCGACAAAGTCGAAGAACCCGAGCAGTAACGACAAACGGCTCAAATCCAAATCAGGATTTGAGCCGTTTTTATTTGTTGATGTTACGTAACCAAACCAGCAATAAACCTAGTCACGCGTGAGCTTGCGGTGGATACGATGCGGCTGGGCTGCGTCCTCGCCCAGGCGCTCGATGCGGTTGGCCTGATAGGCCTCGAAGTTGCCCTCGAACCAATACCAGTTGCCCGGATTTTCGTCGGTGCCCTCCCACGCCAGAATGTGCGTGGCGACGCGGTCCAGGAACATACGGTCGTGGCTAATGACCACCGAGCAGCCCGGGAACTCGAGCAGCGCCGCCTCGAGCGAGGACAGCGTCTCGACGTCGAGGTCGTTGGTGGGCTCGTCGAGGAGCAGCAGGTTGCCGCCCTGCTTGAGCGTGAGCGCCAGGTTCAGACGGTTGCGCTCGCCGCCGGAGAGCACGCCAGCGCGCTTCTGCTGGTCCTGGCCCTTAAAGCCAAAGCTCGCCACATAAGCGCGGCTCGGAACCTCGGTCTCGCCGACCATCATGTGGTCCAGGCCGTCCGAGACGACCTCCCATAGGTTCTTGTCGGGGTCGATGCCGGAACGGTTCTGGTCGACGTAAGAAATCTTGACGGTCTCGCCCACCTCGAGCTCGCCCGAAGTCAGCGGCTCCAGACCCACAATCGTCTTGAACAGTGTGGTCTTGCCCACGCCGTTGGGACCGATCACGCCCACGATGCCGTTGCGCGGCAGGGTGAACGAAAGGTCATCGATGAGCACGCGGCCATCGAACTCCTTGTGCAGATGATGGGCCTCGAGCACCTTGTTGCCCAAACGCGGGCCCACAGGGATGCGGATGTCGGTCCAGTCGAGCTTCTGGCTTGCGCGGGCCTCGGCCTCCATCTCCTCGTAGCGAGCAAGACGGGCCTTGTTCTTTGCCTGGCGAGCCTTGGGCGAGCTGCGTACCCACTCGAGCTCGGCCTCCATCCGCTTGGCGAGCTTGGCGTCACGGTTGCCCTGAGCCTCGATACGCGCGGCCTTGGTCTCCAGATACGTTGAGTAGTTGCCCTTGTAGGGATAAAGGTGACCGCGGTCAACCTCGCAGATCCACTCGGCAACGTTATCCAGGAAGTAGCGATCGTGCGTAACGGCAAGCACCGCGCCCTGGTAGTTGTGCAGGAAGTGCTCGAGCCACAGGATCGACTCGGCGTCCAGGTGGTTCGTGGGCTCGTCGAGCAGCAGCAGGTCGGGAGCCTCGAGCAGCAGCTTGCACAGGGCCACGCGACGACGCTCGCCGCCGGAAAGCACGTTGACCGGCATGTCGGAATCGGGCAGCTGCAGGGCGTCCATGGCCTGGCCGAGCTTGGAATCGATATCCCAGCCGTCGGCGGCGTCGATCTCGTCCTGGAGCTTGCCCATCTCGGCCATGAGGGCGTCCATGTCGCAATCCGGGTCGCACATCTCCTCGCCGATCTTATTGAAGCGATCGACCTTGGCGATCATATCACCAAACGCCATGCGCACGTTCTCGATGACGGTCTTGTCGTCATCGAGCGGCGGCTCCTGCTGCAGGATGCCCACAGTGTAGCCGGGGGTGAGCCTGGCATCGCCGTTGGAGACCTCCTCGATGCCGGCCATGATCTTGAGCAGGGTCGACTTGCCCATGCCGTTGGGGCCCACAACGCCGATCTTGGCACCGGGGTAGAAGCTCAGGGTCACGTCGTCAAGGATCACCTTGTCGCCATGGGCCTTGCGAGCCTGATACATCTGGTAGATAAACTCCGCCATATGCCTGTTTTATCCTTTCTACCTGCTGTTTTCCTATTCTTGTTTCGCTTTAGTGGAAACGAAATGGAAAAACCAGCTCTGAAACGTAACGAAATAGGGGCATGGTTGCCCATACCCCCTAATACTACCTGGGAAAAGTTCCCCCGGAACATACTATGAACTGCGTACGCTAGTTTTCCGCAACCTTAGCGAGCGGCTCGCTGCGATTTGCGCCACAGCAGATACGAGTAGACGTAGACGGCTCCAACCGAACCAAACGCCAGAACCGCAATCACCGCGGCGACGACTTCACTCGAAAGCACGCTACCCGCCACGCCCATCACAATCAGGCCAAAGCCCAGCACCATAAAGCAGGCACCGCCAAAGCGCTGCGTACGGCGCCAGTTCTCGGGATTGGCAAGCGCCCAAGGCGTCTTGATACCGAGCGTATAGTTCTGCTTCACACGCGGCAAGTAGTTGCCTACGCCGATGAACAGCAAACCGACAACACCGGAAATCAGCACGTTAACCGAACCGACCGCCGGCACCACGCCCCAGACCGTAAGCTCTCCCAGCCAGCTTATGGCGCACATGAACAAGGTGAAGGCGATTACGAAGCCCTGATAGAACTTGCCCGAGGTTCGATATGCCTCACCTTTGGGATCGATGCGCGGCACCACGCAGAACATTGCGAGAAGCACCAGAGGCAGCACGCCGAGCGCGGAGGCCATCCAGCTGGGACCCCAACCGTCGACGGCGCCGTTCGCGCCCCAGTGCGTGGGAATCTGCCCAGGCAAGCTCGGCATCACCATGAGGTGCGCTACGACATTGGCGACGCACAGAGCGATCAGCGCAATCCACACACGCCGCGATACCCCCGTGGCGTGAATGCCCTTGTTTTCGTTATTCATCCTTATCACCTTCCGTGTTTGTAAAGCCCATAAACCAACCGATCAAGTCCTGCATGACGGTGGTGTTTAAGCTGTAAACGATGTTTTGGCCATGACGTTCGTCGGTCACCAACCCGGCGTTTTTGAGCGTCGCCAAGTGATGGCTCAGCGACGGCTTACTGATATCGAAATGCTCGGCAAGCTCCCCCGCCGTGCAATTGCCCTCGCGCAGCAACTCCAAAATGCGCCGTCGCGTTGGATCGGCAAGCGCCTTAAAGCCCTCTCCCGGCATAAGACCTCCTCTCATCATCTCTCATGACGCGCACACTATACTCGATATTTAGATGTTTGTCTAATTATCTAATACAGGAACATCTATAGAACATTCGTTCGTATTTAGCTACAATGGAAGTTGAAGCAGATGGGCCAGCTCCCTCTACCCGAGAAGGAGATGGACTATGAGTATTGACGATGTCCTGACGTTGTTATTGCTTGTAATCGCGGCTGTGGAGCTCGGCATCCACATTGGAGGTCGAATGAAATAGCCGCCCCCGCGTAATGCGAAGACGGCCACTTCTCACGCCATAAACGTGTTTCGGAGTTGGCCAACCCGCTGCAACGGGTGCCATCTGCTTCAATCTTATGCGAATCCCGATCCCATTTCAACAAGCCCAAGGGCTCAAATGGAATCGCAATAATACCTATAATGGCGATAGCTAAAACACGACCGACTCCCCATCGGAGGATATCTATGACCGAAACCACAGCCGCAGCCGCCATCGAGACACGCGACACCAAGCTCGAGATTATCATGGGCCGCGAGGCACTCGATAAGCTCGCCGATGCTACGGTGCTAGTGCTCGGCTGCGGAGGCGTGGGCTCCAACTGCTGCGAGGCACTCGCCCGCGGCGGCATTGGTCATTTCGTCATTCTGGATAAGGACATCATCGCGCCCAGCAATATCAATCGCCAGGCCATCGCCTTTCACAGCACCGTCGGCAAGCGCAAGGTTGACGTGATGGAGGCCATGATCCACGACATCAATCCCGCCGCCACCGTCATCAAGCGCACCGAATACTTGCTGAGCGACAACATCGATGATTTCTTCGCGAGCGTTTTGGAGCAGACGGACGGCAAGCTCGACTACGTCGTCGACGCCATCGACACCATCTCGGCCAAGCTCACCATTGCCAAATATGCTCAGGACCACGACATCCGTTTGGTTAGCTCCATGGGCGGGGCCAACAAGCTCCATCCCGAGTGCCTCCGCTTTGCCGACATCTTCGATACGGTGCGTGACCCCATGAGCCGCATTATGCGCAAAGAATGCAAGAAGCGCGGAATCAAGAGCCTGCATGTACTGTTTAGCTGCGAGGAATCGGTTAAGACACAGCCCCGCGATCCTTCCAACATCCACGAGCGCACCGAGCTGGGAACCGCCAGCTTTATGCCGCCCATCATGGGTCAGATGATCGCCGGCGAGGTTATCCGCCAGATCAGTGGCCGCGGTACCGAGCGCGTGCGCGCCGATGGCCAGCGCTTGGACTAGCGGAGCGCGCCGAGATGGAGCCCCGATTATTTGATGCACATTGCCATCTTGATTTAATGGCTCACCCGGACGCTGTTGCCGATGAGGCAACGGCGCTGGGCTTGGGTCTATTTGATTGCGGCGTCGATCCACGCGACTTCGCTAACGCACATGGACGAACCCGTCGCCCTCCTACCGTCATCAAGGGCATCGGCCTCCATCCCTGGTGGCTCGCCGACGAGCGATGCGGCAACGC
>OLVX01001215.1_pt1 | contig 22593 bp, 22 predicted proteins | sample 1673271 | NCBI WGS metagenome assembly OLVX01 (sample SAMEA3178939, study PRJEB25190) | human gut metagenome | biome: human gut; feature: human-associated habitat; material: faeces | place: Austria | collected 2013
ATAGACAATCTGTTTGACCGTCTCTACGACATCATACCGCAATATATCGTCGGCTTCGAGGATGCCTCGGTGCAGGCGCTGGTACACAAGCTCCTCACGGAGCGCGGATTGACCCTCGCCACGGCAGAGAGCTGCACGGGCGGTGCCATCGCCTCGCGCTTCACGGCCATGGCCGGCGCCTCGGCATACTTCCTGCTCGGGGCCGTCACATACAGCAACGAGGCCAAGCGCGACGTGCTGGGCGTAAACTACGACGACATCATGCGCTTCGGCGCCGTGAGCGAGACCGTCGCCCGACAGATGGCAGAGGGTGCACGCCGCGTCTCGGGTGCCGACTACGCCGTAGCCACCACCGGTATTGCGGGCCCTACGGGAGGCACGGCCGAGAAACCCGTCGGCACGGTATGGTTCGCCGTAGCCACCCCCACGCGTACCGTCAGCATGATGCGCGACTCGGGCACCGACCGCGGTCAGGTGATAAACCGCGCCTCGGCATACGCCATATCGATGCTCTACGACGAGCTCAAACGCGACACCAAACAGAAATAACCCACACACATAAACCGACATGTACGTACAATCAATCCTCGACACCGATCTCTATAAGTTCACCACGTCGTACGCCTATTTCAAGCTCTTCCCTCAGGCCGAGGGAACATTCGTCTTCCATGACCGCGACGATACGGTCTACGACCAGAATTTTGTGGATGACCTGCGTCGGGCTTTCGACGAGTTGGGCCGCCTCGCCCTCACCGACGAGGAGTTCGACTACATGGTAGCCAACTGCCGCTTCATCCCGCAGAACTACTTCGAGTGGCTGCGCGGCTTCCGCTTCGACCCCAAACGCATCTCGACATGGATCGACGAGCACGGACACCTCCACATCGAAGCCTCGGACTTCATGTACAAGGTGACCCTCTACGAGATCGCCGTGCTCACAACGGTCTCGGCGCTGCGCAACAGCACCCACGCGGCCGACATGAGCGGCGTGATGACACGCCTGAAGGAGAAGATCGCCCTCTCGAATGCCGAGCACCTCCTCTTCTCGGACTTCGGCACGCGCCGCCGCTTCTCGTTCGAGGTGCACCGCGCCGTCATGGAGTACATACGCCGCGAGGCCCGATACTGCGCCGGCACATCGAACTGCTATCTGGCCATGAAGCTCGGGATGAAGATGATAGGCACCTATCCCCATGAACTGCCCATGTTCATCGCCGCCGTCAACGGAGGCCCGCGTCAGGCAAACTATCTGGCCATGGAGCATTGGGTCAACGTATATGACGGTTACCTCGGCATAGCCCTTACGGACAGCTTCGGCTCGGAGGGCTTCTTCAAGAACTTCTTTAGAATCTATATCTAAGTGGTTTGTCGGTTCGTCAAGAAGCAGGAAGTTCGCTTTTGATAAGATTAATTTTAATATAGCTATTCTAGCTCTTTCGCCCCCACTTAGTGAAGAAATTTGTTTAAATACATCGTCATTTTCAAATAAGAATGCACCAAGCATAGATCTAATTTGAGTTTGAGTAAGATGTGTGTTGTCTTTCCAAATTTCATCAATAATTGTATTATTTAAATCAAGAGTTTTTTGCTCTTGGTGGAAATAAGCCACGTTTACATTTGTACCAAGTTTCACATCACCAGAAAGAGGAGTAAGTTCGTTCATTATTATTTTGAATAAAGTCGATTTACCTATTCCATTTGGCCCGATTAGAGCGACTTTTTCCCCACGATATATCTCGAAATTCAAGCCTTTGAATAATATTCTATCGCCATATCCCATAGAAATATCCTTAACTTGCATTACATCATTACCGCTGACAACAGCTGGGTCAAAAGATATTTTTGCTTTCTTTCTGTATAATTCAGGTCTATCAAGAACATCAACCTTATCAAGAGCTTTTTCCTTACTTCTAGCTCTTTTAAGATGTTTTTCACGACCATAAGCCTTAAGCCTTTCGATAGACTCTTCTTGTTTTTTCAGTTCTTTTTGTTGGTCTTCATATTTTTTAAGTTCTAATTCTTTTTCGACTTTAGATTGCTCTATAAAATCAGAGTAATTACCATTATAAGTCTTAAGTTTTTTGTTGTAGATTTCGAAAGTTCTATTTACCACTTGGTCTAGGAAATATCTATCATGGGAAATAAGCATAACAGTACCTCTATATTGCTTTAAGAAGAACTCTAACCACTCAATTGCCTCAGAATCAAGGTGGTTTGTCGGTTCGTCTAGAAGTAATAATGTAGGTTTTTTAAGAAGTAACTTACCTAAAAGTACTCTTGTTTTTTCCCCACCAGAAAGAATATCAACTTTCTTGTCAAAGTCACTGTCTTTAAATCCTAAACCAATAAGAACACCTTTCGCCTCGGATTTATATCCGTATCCGTTATTTGCAGCAAATTGCTCCATTTTGTGCGAGTACTCGTCCATTAATTTATCTAAGATTTTAGAATCTGATTTGCTTCCTTCTTCAGCTATTTTGATTTCAAGTTGTCTAAGATTTTCTTCCATTTCGATAAGAGGTCTGAATACTTCAAGAACCTCTTCTAATATAGTATTTTCCGAATAAAAATTGGTATTTTGCTCTAAATAACCAATCTCACAATCCTTAGAAGTGTAAATGTCCCCACTGTCATATCCATATTCACCGGAAATAATTTTGAATAAAGTCGTCTTTCCAGTACCGTTAACTCCAACGATTCCGACTTTATCGCCTTCATTTATAGTAAAACTAGCATTTTCAAGGATAGAATCTACGCCAAAACTTTTATTCAAATTATTGCAAGATAAAATGATCATAAGTTTTCTACCTCCTTAAACTACCTAAAATTATAAACTTTTGATATAATATAATCAAGGATATATGAAACTATTTAAAAAATATGGTATTATTTAATTATATTGTTATGAAAATATTAAATTAAAAGAGGTGAGACGATGGCAGGTAAAAACATATCAATGGCGGTCATCAGAAGACTACCTAAGTATTACAGATATCTTGGTGACTTACTTGATAACGACGTACAAAGAATATCTTCAAAAGAATTAAGTGAAATAATAGGATTTACGGCATCACAAATAAGACAAGATTTAAATAATTTTGGTGGATTTGGACAACAAGGGTATGGGTACAATATCGAAGCCCTTCATGCGGAAATCGGAAAAATTCTAGGGCTAGACAGACCATATAATGCAATTCTAATAGGAGCAGGTAATTTAGGACAAGCAATAGCTAACTATTCTGGATTCAGAAAAGCTGGATTTGAAATAAAAGGATTATTCGACGCTAATCCAAAAATAATTGGATTAAAGATAAGAGATTTTGAAATATTAGATTCAGATCGTATTGAGGATTTCGTAAAAGATAATAAAATAGATATAGGTATTTTATGTGTTCCAAAAAACGGAGCTCAAGAATTAGCTGATAGATTAGTTGCATGTGGTGTAAAAGGGCTTTGGAACTTTGCGCCAATGGACTTAAAAGTACCAGACGACATTATAGTTGAAAATGTAAACTTAACTGAAAGTTTATTTACATTATCATACTTAATGAAAGAAGAGTAATCAAGATACTTTGCATTTATAAAAAATTATAATAAACTGCTACATGAAATTTGTATGTTATTCATGTAGCTTTTTTATTGTAAAAAACTAAGGCAAAGGACGGAATCGTTGGCGCCATGAACGAAGTGAATTTAAAGTAACGGACGAAGTCGTTGTCACCATAAATGAAGTTAATTTAAATCAATAGACAAAGTCGCTTTCATTAAAATTATATTAAAAAAAGCTAAGTGATAAAATCACTTAGCCTTCTCATTAAAAATAAAAAAGTACGTTCAAATTATTCAGCGCTTGGAGCTTCTACAGGACATACGTCAGCACAAGATCCACACTCTATGCAGCTATCTGCATCTATTACGTATTGGTCATCTCCAGCTGATATACATTCTACAGGGCATTCTGATTCGCATGCACCACAGCTTATACAAGCATCACTTATTATGTAAGCCATATCTTTATTCTCCTTAATTGATGTCAAAATTTTTGAAATTAAAAACAACCCAACAAAAAACTATCCGAGGTCGAAAACCCCTCAGATAGTCTTCTTTGCTATTATTCTTCAACTATAGCATCGTTTGGACAGGCATCAGCACATGATCCACAATCTAAACATTCGTCAGCGTTTATGCTGTATTTGTCGTCCCCTGCAGTTATAGCATCGTTTGGACATTCATCAGCACATGAACCACAAGCAACGCAATCGTCTGTTATTTTGTAAGCCATACTAAAATCCCCCTTATAATGATTTTAATTTCACTTATAATTATAGCAAAGTTTATTCTATATCACAATAAGAATTTGGGTCAAAAAATAGTTAGGATTTTGAGTATATAGTTTGTATTCTAAGTTTTGAAACTAACTTAAAAATTAAAAAATTAACAAATTAGGTGTTTATTAGTGGTAAATTATGGTATAAATAAAGTAAAAAATAATTAATAAGGGGGAGTAAAAAATATGAATTGTAACACTTGTAAAATGTGTCAAAGTGCAGACAAAAAACTAGAAAACTTTGTAGCATCAAAATCAGGAGAATTTGAAACAGCATTTCAAAGAACAATCGACCAAAAAGTAAAATGTGGATTTGGACTTCAAGGTGTCTGTTGTAGATTATGTTCAAACGGACCATGTAGAGTAACTCCAAAATCACCAAGAGGAATATGTGGAGCAGATGCAGATACAATAGTAGCGAGAAACTTCTTGAGAGCAGTATCAGCAGGGGCAGCATGTTATCTACACGTTGTTGAAAATACAGCATTAAATGTAAAACATGTTGGAGAACACAATGGGGTTATAAAAAGTGAAAAAGCTCTAAACATATTAGGCGAAGAATTAGGAATATTTGATGATGATCCACACAAAAGATGCGTAAAAATAGCAGATGCAATCCTAAAAGATTTATACAAACCGAGATATGAAAAAATGGAATTAGTTGAAAAGCTAGCTTACCATATGAGAGTTGATAAATGGAAAGAGCTTGGAATCATGCCAGGTGGAGCAAAATCAGAAGTATTTGATGGATGTGTAAAATCATCTACAAACTTAAGCTCAGACCCAGTAGATATGTTAATGCATTGTCTATCACTAGGAATTTGCACAGGTTTATATGGATTAACTTTAACAAACTTATTAAATGATATAGTTTTAGGAGACCCAGTAATAAGAATGGCTCCAGTCGGATTTAGAGTAATCGACGAAGATTATATAAACATAATGGTGACAGGACATCAACATTCAACATTTGCAAGTTTCCAAGAAAAAATTAAATTACCAGAAGCAGTAGAAGTAGCAAAATCAGTAGGAGCAAAAGGATTCAGATTAGTGGGATGCACATGTGTAGGTCAAGATTTACAATTAAGAGGAGAACACTACAAAGAAATATTCGCAGGACACGCAGGAAACAACTACACAAGTGAGGCAGTATTAGCAACAGGGGCAGTGGATATGGTAGTTTCAGAATTTAACTGCACATTGCCAGGGCTTGAACCAATAGCAGACAAATTACACGTAAAAATGATTTGTTTAGATGATGTTGCTAAGAAGAAAAATGCAGAATTAATCCAATTAGATAGAGATAAATTTGATGAAATAGACCATAGATTGATAAATGAAGCAGTAGAGGCATACAAAGCGAGAAGAGGCAACGTAGAAATAGATATACCAAAAGACCACGGTTATGATAAATCGCTAACTGGTGTTAGTGAAAAGAACTTAAAAGAATTCTTAGGTGGGAATTGGAAACCATTAATAGACTTAATCGCTGATGGAACAATAAAAGGTGTTGTCGGTGTAGTCGGATGTTCAAACATGACTGCGGGCGGACATGATGTTCATACAGTCGAATTAGTAAAAGAATTAATTAAAAAAGACATATTAGTATTATCAGCAGGATGTTCAACAGGTGGACTAGAAAACGTAGGATTGATGTCACCTGGAGCAGAAGAATTAGCAGGCGAAAATTTAAAAGCAGTCTGTAAAAAATTAAATATACCACCAGTACTAAACTTTGGACCATGTCTAGCAATAGGAAGAATCGAAATAGTTGTTAGCGAATTGGCAGAGGCATTAAATGTAGATATACCACAATTACCAGTAGCACTTTCTGCACCACAATGGTTAGAAGAACAAGCACTAGCAGATGGAGCATTCGGTTTAGCTTTAGGACTACCACTTCACCTAGCTTTACCACCGTTTGTAACAGGAGGACCATTAGTGACACAAGTTCTGACAGAAGGACTAAAAGACATAACTGGAGGAAGTGTAATAATAAACCCAGACCCAGTAGCATCAGCAGAAATATTAGAATCAGAGATATTAGATAGAAGAAAAGGCTTAGGTTTAAAATAATTTTTAAGGATGTGGTCAAATGCGCAGAATAATAATTCATAAAGATTTGTGTACGGGGTGCAAAAGTTGTGTAGTAGCCTGTATGACTAGAAATTGTAGCGAAAAACATAAATTCGATAGCTTTATAGATGTAAATAAAGATAAATATTTTATAGATTTATCCAATATAGATACAGAAAGTAGAAATCACATAGAACTAAATTATGAAGAGAGTCCAGTTCCACTAACTTGTAGACATTGCGACAAACCAGAATGTGTTGCAACATGTATGAGTGGAGCTATGACAAAAGATTCTATAACAGGGATTGTTTCTTATGATGAGAAACGATGTGGATCATGTTATATGTGTGTAATGAGCTGTCCTTATGGAATATTAAAACCAGACGACAGAACAAAACAAGATATAATAAAATGTGATTTGTGCAAAGAGGAAGATATTCCTTTATGTGTGTATAATTGTCCAAGCGGTGCTTTAGAATTACAAAGTGAGGAGGTAGAATTATCATCAGATGTAGCTACAACCTCACAAGAAAATATAAAAACTTATGTGATAATAGGTGCGAGTATCGCTGGAATAACTGCAGTAAAGACAATCAGAGAATTAGACAAAAGCGCAAAAATTATTGTAGTATCAAAAGACGAAAAAATTTACTCTCGTTGCATGTTACACCATGTAATTTCAGAACACAGAACAATAGATGGAATTAATTTTGTGGACGAAGATTTTATAAACAAGCAAGATGCAACTTGGATAAAAAAAGCGACAGTAAAATCAATTGACCCAGATAATAAAAAAATTAAATATGAAAAAGAAAACAAAGAAGAAGAGTTGGCTTATGACAAGTTGTTAATAACAGCAGGTGCCAATGCGTTTATTCCTCCGATTAAAAATTTGAGAGATGCCAAAAATGTATACCCACTTAGAAATATAGAAGATGCTGTAATGATTAGAGAAAAAGCAAAATACTCTAAACGTATTGTAATTATGGGGGCAGGTCTTGTCGGAATGGACGCATTAGCAGGATTAGTTGAGCTAGATAATGTAGGTACTTTAACATTAATCGCATCAGAAGATAGAATTTTAGATAAACAACTTGATATTAGAGCAGCTAAAGTTTATGAAGAGAAGTTTGAACAAAAGGGAGTAAAAATCCTTAAAAATTGCATGGCATCAGAAGTATTTTTAGACGAAGATGGAAATATAAAAGGTATTGGAATAAAAAATGGAGAAATAATTCCTTGTGATTTGTTGATAGTTTCGACAGGAGTAAGATCTAATATAGAAATTGTAAAAGGTTCAGGAATTGAGACAGAAAAAGGAATCAAAATAAACGAAAAATGTGAAACAAATAAACAAGATATATACGCAGCAGGAGACATAACAGGAACAGGAATCTGGCCATTAGCCACAAAACAAGCACAAGTAGCAGCGACAAACATGGCAGGAAAAAAAGCCACAATAGACGATACATTTGAGTTTAAAAACACAATGAACTTTATGGGTATACCTACAGTTTCAATAGGATTTATCACGCCAGCAGACGACACTTATGATGTATTTACATATACAGATGGTGAAAATTATAAAAAAGCAGTAATAAAAGATAATGTTCTGACTGGTTTCATAGCACAAGGAGACATCTCATATGTTGGAGTTTATACTCAACTTATAAAAGATAAAATAAAAGTAGAAAACTTAAAAGAAAGAGTATTTGACCTTGGATATTCTGACTTTTTCAAAATTAAAGAAGATGGACAATTTGAATGGTAAGGCAAAAACTTAGGGGTTAAATTTTTAATATAAAAAAAGGAAGAAGCATTTCAGTTTTAACTGGATGCTTCTTTTCATGTTGAAATGATTTTTATTATGTATCATTGATTTGCGGCATTTTTAATTATTGAGCCATAACAGTCCCCACAACCAAGGCTCTTTTAATAATTTTTTTAATGACCTTTTTAATAATTGCTTAAATTCCATACCCTCGTCATTTCGGAATACAAAAAGTATTATATCCTATAGGATATGTAGAAAATTGTAAAAACTTGCGAAAAAACAAAAAAATTTATAAATTATACAAAAAAATTTTAATTTGGTTTGAAATAAAACCATAATGGTTTGAAATATGGAAATATATACATTTTATGTGGATGTATTTTTTGTAAGGATGAAAAATTTCGTAAAAAAATAGTTGAACTTTCAACTAAAAAGGACTATTTATATAATAGGAGTGAGATTATGAATAATTTAGAATATGAAACTTTGAGATATGTCGGTGCATTATCAAGAGCAATAAATTCCACAGCAGATTGGAAGTATAAACAATTCGATTAAAAAAAAGGTCAATATTTATTTATAACAAGGATTTGTGAAAATCCAGGTATAAATTTTGTGGAGCTATCGAATATGTTAAAAGTTGATAAGACGACGACTACAAAAGCAGTACAAAAATTAATTGAACTTGGATATATAAACAAGGAACAAGATGAATCGGATAAGAGAGGATACAAATTAACGCCGACAGAAAATGCGTTAAAAGTATATGATTTTATAATGCAAGAAGAAGCTAAACAGTTAAAAATAAGTTTTGAAGGTTTTAGCAAAGAAGAAAAAGAAATGGCAACAAAATTAATTAAAAAAATGAGTGAAAACATTGAAGAGTATTGGCATGAGTATAAAAATCAAGGCTAGGTGAGAGTATGAAGAAAATATATCTAGATTGAATGTATTAAATAAAAAGGAGAATAAAATGGAATTTAGAAAATCAACAAAATCAGACATAACAAAAATAATGGATATAGTAAAACAAGCCCAAGCATATTTCAAAGAGCAAAATATCGACCAATGGCAAAATAATTATCCAAATGAAGAAGTTATAAATAATGATATAGAAAATGGGGAAAGCTATGTAATGTTGGAGAATGGAAATATAATCGCAACAACAGTAATTTCATTTACAAAAGAAACATCTTATGAAAATATTCTTGATGGAAAATGGATTACAAACGGAGATTACGGAGTAATACATAGAATAGCAGTAGATAATACTCAAAAAGGAAAAGGCCTTTCTCACAAAATAATAAAATATGCAGAAGAAATATGCAGACAAAATAAAGTAAATAGCTTAAAAGTAGATACTCACGAAGAAAACATACCAATGCAAAATCTTCTTAAGAAAAACGGATTTAAATACTGTGGAATTATTTACTTAGAAGATGGCGGAAAAAGAGTAGCCTTTGAAAAAACTTTATAATTTAAAAATATTCACTTAATATAGAAAGTCATCAAAATATTTGTATAATTTGTATAAAATCTATAAAAGGGAAGTATTAAAAATAATACAACCAGGGAGAGTATCCAAAATAAATTAAAATTATTTTGGACACTCTTTTTTTTTAATCTAATCTCCAGTTTAATTCACCCTCATCTAAGGCTTTGATGAAGATTTCTGCAGACGCTAAGTTAGTGGCAATTGGCACGCTATAAACATCACAAAGTCTGATTAAGGCTTGGATGTCTGGCTCGTGCGCTTGAGCAGTTAATGGGTCTCTTAAGAAAATTACTAGGTCGATATCCTTGTTGACAATTAAAGAACCTATTTGCTGATCACCACCAAGTGGTCCAGAAGCAAGTCTATGTATGTCCAAGTTTGTTTCAGCCATAATTCTTTTCCCAGTTGTCCCGGTAGCATATAAACCGTATTTAGCTAATATGCCTTCATAAGCGATACAAAAGCTAACTAATGTATCTTTTTTCTTGTCATGTGCAATTAAAGCGACATTTAAAATTTTGTGCATAATTACCTCCTAATTTTTGGCTTTGTAATAATATTAAACAAAATAGCAAAAATCTGCAATACATTTTCTGTTAATATTATTATTCTGCACAAAATATTTCAAGGCATTACCTGTAAACTAACCCCCAATTGCTACAAGCGAATTTTGAATAAACTCTATATCAAGCGGTTCTAGAAAATCAAAAAAGAGAGACATATAATCCAGAAATCTTGATTTAAACAATAATACAAAATCCACAAGCAGCGTGTGTCTGATTTAATAGATTTATATAATAGATTAATATAATAGATTTATCTTTTGGTCAGGTGTTTCATCCGAGGGGTACGGTTTTCTATACGGGAGGTACGGTGTCTCATCCGTACCGTTTGTAATTGAATCCGAGGGGTGTTGAATTTTTTCCGTACCCTGTTGATTTAAATCCAGGGGGTCTTGATTTTTTTCCATGTCATTTTTATAACAGTAGAGTTTGGTTTTTTATTGATGGTTTTGGATTTAAACCTAGAATATGTAATAATTCAAGCATGAGTTTTTGCTTTAAGTATATAGGATGTTGTCTTAAATTAAAAAAATTATTACTTGGATTATTAGAGCTATTATTCGGAGATTTATCACTAGAAGATTTATCATCATACTGAATTTCTTTCTGAGTTTTTTGTGATATAACTTTTTCAGGTTTATTTTCAGAACTCTTAATATCATTAGATGTAATTTTGGAGCTACTAATATTTTTATTTATAATTTTCTCGGATTTAATTACGTTTTGTCTAGCACTTTTTGATTTAGATTTTTTAGATTTAGATTTACTATGCTTAGACTTTTTTGATTTAGCTTTCGCATATTTAATCGTTTTAGGGTTAGTATTTTTAGGACTAACTTCTGTATCTTTAATCTCATTAAGTTTAATATCTTGAGATTTGATTTTTATAGGTTTAATTTGAGTAATAGTATTATAAGGATTATCTTCATTACGGTTATTATCCGATGCTATAGCGTCATTATCTACACATATATCTTCAGAACAGTTATTATCAGAACAGATAGTGGCATCATTTAGGCATATATCTGTATTATGATTATTGTCAGAAGATATAGCCTTATCATCTATGCATGGAACTTCATCACAGTTATTATCAGAGCAGATAGTGTTATCATCTACGCATATATCTGCATTATGCTTATTATCACAACATATAGTCTTATCATCTAAGCAAGTATCTTCATCATCATTAAGTTGAGGGGGAGTATAATTATAACTATTTTCCTTTTTCATATTTTTAATATATTTTTCTATAAAAGAAAAGTCTTCTAACTTAGGAAAATTTTCGGCAGTATTAAAATAAACAAGTGTTTTTTTACTTTTAATAACTCGTTTTTCTAAAACATTTTTATCACACATTTTTTTAAATCTTCTATAAACAGAATCTTTTTTCATATAAAGGATAGTAAGGTCCTCAGCAACAGCACTATAAGAAACAAGATAAAACATCTTGCCATCAATCTCTTTACTAATCATTTTGCCAGAATTTCTAAAATCAACAAACCATCTAAGAATTAATAAATCCGCTGGATCTAACCCTAAATCAATTGCTGCACGCTGCGAAAAACCAAAAAAACTAAATCTCATAATATAAAAGTCCTCCTTTTAAAAATTAGAAAATTACTAGGTAGAATAAAAAGAAGTGTCCATTGCCAAAGGTGAGAAAATTGTTATCTACCGTAAAATAGATTTGTCTCTACAAAAATATCGAATGTTTGTTTTCTTACTTAAATTATATACTATAAATACTGTATAAAGAAGTAGAAATATGATTTATTTAGAGGGAATATTGTGTGATATTTTATACAAATAGTGGTTTTTGTGACTGAGTTTTGGCGGAAAGAGGGTGTTTTTGGAGGTTTACTTTCGGATTTAAAGTCGTGGGGGTTGGTTTTTGGACCGAGTAAGATGGGGATAGTTTAAAGATATTTATTTTAAATATAAAGTAATTATTATATAATGGATTAGAAAACGTTTTGAAAAAACATAAAAATTATATAAACATTATATAATTAATTAAAATTTTATAAAAAGGGAGAATAAAAAAGTGAGGGATTTATGGCAATTTTCAAGTAGTGATCGTCTTGAAGAGCTTACATTTAATAAAGTATTAGAAAGGTTTTATGACTTTGGTATAGCAGGTCTTGTAAGAGAAAACGTACAAAATTCTTTGGATGGTAAATTACAAGGTAGCAAAGAACCAGTAATAGTAAATATAGAAATAGGAACTATAAATAAAAATGATATACCAGGATTAGATGAGGTAAAAGCTAGAATAAGCTGTTTAAAAGGAAGAAATAGCTATACAAAAGAAACAATAAAACATATGCAAAGTAAAATGAATGATGAATGTGTAAGTTACATATCATTTGAAGATAGCAATACAAAAGGTCTTGCGGGGGCTAAGAATGGACAAACTAATAATCCAAAGGACACTTGGAGTATTTATGCGTATAACAAAGGAGTACATGGTGAAGAAGAAGATGAAGCATTAGAAAAATCAAGGGGCGGATCTCGTGGTATTGGTAAAATAGCATCTAATGCAGCATCTGATATATACATGATGTATTTTGCTAATTGCGATGCATATGGTAATAAACATTTAGGTGGTACTGTACAGCTTATAGAACATGAATTTGAATCAAATTATTATAGATCAACAGGATATTTCACAAGTGTAGAGCAGGATAAAGAAAAACAAAATAAGTTTAAATTTATGCCACACAAAAATGAATTTAATAATATATTTAGTAAAGATACAAGAGGATTAAAAATAATAATACCTTTTTTAAGAGAACAATTTAATGATGAGCGAGAAATTATTAGAAGTGTATGTGATAGTTTCTTTATTGCTATCTTAGAAAAGAAATTAAAGGTAATAGTAAATAAAAAAATAATTGATGATAAGACTATAGTTTCATATATAAAGAACAGTAAATACTATGATCAAGATATTGATAATATAAAGGATGTATTTACAACTCTATACTTCGATACATATATAAGTACAAAACCTAGAAGTTTAAATATAAAATCAAAAGAAGACAATTATGAGTTTAATCTATATTTCAATTATGATACAAAAATACCTAGAGGTAGAGTTGGTATAGTTAGGACTATTGGAATGAAAATAGAAGACAAAAAAGTTAAAAATAATGTCAAAAAACCATTCAATGCTGTATTAATACCAAAAACTACAAAAGAAGATGAATTCTTAAAATCTCTGGAAAATGAATCTCATACAGAACTTTCTTGTGATCATATAAAAGATTTAAAACTACAGAAAAGTTCAAAAACATTTATAAATAATATTAGTACAGAAATATCTAAAATTATTGAAGAAGAAATAAGAAAAAATAATCCTACAGATGGGAAGATAGATACAAGTGATATTATTTATGAATTAAATGCAGAACTTAAAGAAAATATTTTAAATAATATTTCAACAGTAAAGATTAAAAAGAACACAAATAAAAATAATAAAAAATCAAGTAGTAAGCAAAGTGGAAATATGCAACAAGTTGAAGTACGAGGAGTAGACCAAGAACCAGTATCAGAACAGGAAGAAATGGTGATAACTATAACTACTTCATTAGGCGGAGAAAAAGATATAGATCAAGCAGATTATCAACCTGGGGAAGGTGATGGAGGAAATCAAACACCACACAAGCAATATGAGAAAGATCCAGAAGGAGATAATATTTCCAAGATTGAGGGAGGAAAGGATTCAAATTCTCAGGACTTAGGAAGTATTACACAAAATGAAAATACTGAAATAAATGATGAAGATCCAGAAGTAGAATATAATGTTTCTACAGCTCAAGTTGAAAGAATAGTAATTTCAGATAAAGAATTTATTAAGTTTAATTTAACAACTATGAAGCAATTAAAAAGACTAAAAGTTTGTGATATAGGTGTTGCTATAATAGATGGAATGGGAGAAGAACATAAAAATAAATTCCGTATGAAGGATAATTATAAATCTGTTGTTGATTTATCAACAAATACAAAGTTAAAAATAAAAAATAATTTTATAAAAAATGTAACTATAAAAGACGGTATAGCAAATTTACAAATAGAGTTAAAAGATAATTACAATAAAGCTCTTAAATTTGTTTATTATGTGGGGGTATAAATATGATTTATAAAAAAGATGCTAATTTTCCATATCCAATATTAACAAATACATCAAATGCTTATAGTAAGAGTAAATTTATCCTAAATATAGATTTTAAGGAACTAGGAGATAATTATTGCTTTGAACCCAAATATGATATAAGTTCTGATTTTATAAAATCTCAAATAGAGAATAAAAAAGCAGAGTTGATACTAGTTGTTCAAAATAAAGATACTAAATTTTACAAAATAGATGATGTAGAAAGAGAGGTTACAATACCTCAAGAAAGACTTTCTATAAAAGATAAGACAGTAATACAATTACTTATAAAAGCAAAAGAAGATATATCATTTTCAAATAATGAAGACTTAAATGGATTCTATCAACATTTCAAAGAAAATATAGAAGTACCTAAAAACTCAATATTAGGATATTCAAATATAATTACACTAAGTGTAATGAAAAAACCATCACAATTATTTGAGAAAATGATAGATAAAAATTTAAAAGGGCCATTTGAAATAGAACTTTCAAACGAGACGATTATTCTTAAATTTAAAAGTGAAGATTATCAATTTGTTGATATTCCAAATAATAGAGATTTAAACAATGCTTATATACGTGAAGGACTTAGTAGAGCTGTAATTAACTTTGTAATTAATAATGGAAAAGACAACATAGTTGATATTAGCTCAATTGGGGATGATCTATCTAAGGACCTAGACAAAAAGTTATATGTATTAATGAAAAGTAGAAATGTAAAAGAAGTTAGTTTAGAAAATATTGATGAAGTAGTAAATCTTATTGGAAATAACGTAATTGAAAAATTTACTCGTGCAGTAAGGGGGTTATATAATGGAAATTAGAATATTAAATGAAAAAATAATAAAAAGTGAATCATTCTATAATGACTTTTTAGAAGGAAATATAAATCAAAAAGAAGAGTATTTTAGTGATAATGTTATAAATATAGAAGATGCACCATGTTTTCCAATTTATATAGCTAAGGGAAGTGATGAAGAAAAGAAAGCATTATTTTCTAAAGCTATAAATATAATCTCTGAATACTATATAAATACAGATAGAGATATACATATGAACAAAATATTTTGGTATTCATTATTCTGCACAAAAATGAGAGAGTATTTATTAAATGAATATCCTCAAATAAAAGATAGTATAAAAAATTTCCACAATGTAGTTCTTAAAAAATTTGACTGGGAAAATTATGTGTATAAATGTATTTTAGCAGCAGAATATATAAAAGATTACACAACAGATGAGCTAGAAAGAGAAAGATATATAGGATTAATAGTAGATAATTTAGATTTTTATAACTATATATTAAAATATCCTATCTTTAGAAGCAAAGAATTTTTAATAAAGATGTTAAATATAGTTGATAGATTAAATTTAGGACCTATATTTAAAGCTAAAATAAAAAATAGAAAAGATCTTGGAGAAGATAACCGTTATGGAAGAATGGTGTTATTTGAGATGAATAAAAGCTATCCAGTTATAATAGCACCTGCTATGAGTGAAGAGGATTTAGAGGCACTTACTTTGAAGTATTTGGGATATTATTATGATGAAGAATTACCAGAGCCTAAATATGTTCCAGAATCTTATTAGAATAAAAAATATATAATAATTTAACCAAGGAGATACAAATGGGGGAAACAGGAAAATTTTATTCATGGGAGATAGTAAACGACATAACAGCCATAAAAAACTGTGATAAATCATTTTTTCAACATAGAGGTTCAGGAGTACCAAAGGAAATAAGATGGTTTTTTGATTCTGAAGATATACAAAATGGTGAGCAAATACCACTCATTTTAATATACGAAAATAATGAATATAATGCACATATAGAAATGGAAAGTTCTCAGCTTTCAAGAACACGTATGTTTTGGAAAGCTGATCTAAAAAAAGAATTTGATGAAGTATTAAAAGATTATAGATTAAAATCGGGAAAAGAAAGAGGATATCCAGCAATAAAATTCACAAAAATATCTAGCGATACATATAAAGTTGAATTTATAAAAATAGATTCATTAAATGATGAGAATATAAATCCACTTGAAACAATTGAAATTGAAAATAGAGTGGAAGGAAAGCTAAAAAAGATTTATACAACAAAGTATGAAAGAAGCCCTCAAAATAGAAAAAAAGCTATACAAATACATGGAACTAGATGTATGGTGTGCGATTTTGATTTTGAAGAAGTTTATGGAGAGTTAGGGAAGGATTTTATAGAAGTTCATCATACTAAACCTCTTTATAGTTTTGATGGAGAAATTATTATAAATCCTGAGGAAGATTTAGTTTGTTTATGTTCAAATTGTCATAGAATGATACATAGGAAGAGGGATAAAATTTTATCGGTTGAAGAATTAAAAGATATAATAGAAAGTCAAAGTATATTTGCATAAATTATATATAAATTCAAGAAAAACTGCTGTAGAAAAAATTCAATTTTTCACAGCAGTTTTTATATAAAAATAAATCGAACATACATTCGCAAAAACACTTGCGCATATCGAACATATGTGCTATTATAAAAATACAAATGACAAAGCGCAAGAATTTATATAAAAATATAGATTAATAAATAACGCACTCTCAAAAAAATTAAAATAAAACATCCAACAAAAGCTTGTAGTATTCTACAAGCTTTTTTCCTACCTAAAATGTATAATCTAAAGTTAAATCTTCTACTAAGCTGCGGCCTAGTTCTCTAGCTATTTCAGGGTATTTACTATTTTCCATGTCTTCTCTTTCATGGCAAGAATACGCTAACACTTGTCCCATATCTTCAAACCTTAAATAGCGGCAAAGAGTTTCGTAGTGAAGTTTAAGTGGATCCATTGCCCATTCTTGTTTATCTCCACAAGCAGCTAATAATACTGCCTTTTTAGGGAATTTTCTGATTTTCTTGTTTATAGAGAAGAAACGATCGATTGCCGTTTTTAATTGAGTAGATATCCCAAAGTAATATACAGGAGTTACAAAGGCGATTAAGTCTGCCGATAGTATCTCTGGATAAAGTCTAGTCATTGCATCATCAGATACGCATTTATTAGTCCCATTATTTTGGCAGTGATGGCATCCAATGCATGGTCTTATATTTAATATTCCTGTATCAAAACGAACGACTTCATGCCCTGCCTCTTTTGCCCCTTTTGCAAATTCATCAGCTAATAATGATGTAGTCCCTTTACTCCTAGGACTCCCAGTTAAAATTAATATTTTCATGTAGATTCCCCCTTTAATTGAAATTGTAGAATTGACTTATATTATAGTGAATTTAGTGTTAATTTCAGCTAACAACAAAATTATGCTGACAACAAAAATTATATTATCAATTACCCCTATATATTAATAATATCGAAATTTTTAAAAAAGTAAATGTATATTTATAAGTATTATAAAATATACATTTATCTTTTTAGATAATGATAATTCTAATTTGTTATATTAGATAATTAAATATATAAAAAAGTTAATATTGTGATATAAATACTTTAACATTTTTATATAAATAGTTATTTTCAAGTTAATTTAAATTAATATGAAAGTTTAGATTTAGATGGAAAATTGCAGGATGATAAAGCATTTTATACGGCATGGAAGAAAGTATTTATGCATTATTAAAAATATAAATTTTGGAAAAATATTTTCCTGGTAAAAATATACTATACTGTTAATATTATTATATTTTTTTGTTAATATACTTATAGAAAAACACCTCTAGAGTGAATATAATAAATGTATAAAATATAAGAAAAAATTTATATAAATGGATATTTTAATATTTGGAGGAGGAAAATGATAAAGATAGGCAGAGATTTCATTCTATTATTTACAATGAGCCTTTTATATATTGTATTTAATAAGGCAATAAATATTTCTATGGTAGAAGGTATTATAGTTTCATCAGGTACAGCAGGTATATTTTCTTTGTTGAGTGATACGATAAGAAATATAGATGAAAATGATCTAAGAACGAGAGTATCACTTTCAGAAAAAGAATTAAAAATAATAGCAAAAATGAGATTAGTAGCAAGAGATGGTATACTAACATTTATATTATGCTACGGAATAATGAGAGTTTCTTTTGGAGGACCAAAATTAACAATTATAGACATTATACCATTTATAATTGCAGCATTAGCACCAACACTAGTTGTATGCGAGCTAAGTAAAGAGCTTAGAAAAAAAGAAAAAGGGAATGTTATAGTAGATAGATAAAAATATTTTTAACTTATCGGGGATAAGTTAAATTTGAGTTAACTTAAAATATGCAAACAGTTAAAATATCTTAATATAAATATAAAATAGATATAATTGAAATGACCTAAACAACTATACGTTAGACATATCGTATAGTATTTTCTTTTTGAAAAAAATTTAAGAAAATGTAACATTGTAAAATGTGTGCAAAAAATGAGTCATTTCGTAGAAAAAGAATAAATATAAACATATATTATAGTAAAGAATGAATCAGAACATCAATTAAACGAAAGAACAAAAAATTGGATAGACTTATAGGAGGTAATGCCATATGAAAAGATTCTTTATAGATGTTGTGATAGTTTTTATAATATTCTTTTTCTATTTAATGTATGCTGGAGAAACTACTATAATGGAAGGGATAGTTGCATCATTAGCAGCAGGATGGTTTTTCGGTTTACTTGCTGAAATGTTTGTAGCAATTATATCAGTAGTAAGAGAGATTTTTAATTCTTGACTGTAATTTTTATAAGATGAAAATATAGAAAGATTGGTCAATTGGATATGAGAATAGTTAAAACTTAAAATCCCATGTAGAACTATTAGATTCTACATGGGATTTTATCATTATATTTAAATTTAATTATGATACACACACCTTCATATAACTAGATCTACCTTGTGTTAATATTGTTATATTTTTAGTTAAGATACTTATAGAATTAATATTTATCAGTGAATATAATGTAATTAAAAAAGATAAGAAAACTAATTAAAATTAAAGCGGACGATATAAGGGGGTAAAAGATATGAAGAAAATATCTAAAGATTTAGTGGTATCATTTATTATATTTTATTTATATTTAGTAATTACAAAATCTACAGATTCAGTAGTTAGTACATTGATAGTTTCTATTTCTGGTGCAGTAATGTTTAGTTTATTCAGCTTAATTATAGGTTCTTTAGTAAGAGGATATTGTGAAATGAAGAGAAGTTATTCAAAAGAACAAATCCATAAGAAACTACAAATAAGTTTAGTATGCAGAGATACTTTATTAGCATATTGCTTGATATATGGATTTATGACTAGAAGTTTTGGTTTAGGTTTATCAATTCCACAAATATCTGCTTACTTAGTAGCAGCAATGGCACCAACTATAGTAATAGGAATATTTATAAAAGAAATGAGATTGCCATTCTTAAAACAATACTCAGAACATGATATAGTTGTTAAATCAATGGGTTCTCACAAAAGCGCTTAATTAAAAATATAATTTATAAAGCAGAAGATAATTAATCCTGTGTGATTTTTCACATGGGATTTTTTGATTTTAAACTATATAAATAGACTAAAATAAGCCCTAATACATGAATAATAGATAATAAATTAAAGCGATTTTTTATAAAAGATATATATAAATAAAAATTATTTATACAAGTGAAAAAATAATTTTTTTTATATTTTTCATAATATAAAAAATTTAGAAATATAGAGATTATATCGACTATGGTCGACAGTTAAGTGTCAAATAAAGTCAAAGTTTAATTGAAGGAAAATTATAAAAATTCAATATAAAGAACAGTTTTTTTAGGCTTGTTCATATATTAATAGCAAAATATTTGAAATATCAACAATACTACATAAAAAAGAGTTTTGAAAAGTAATAAAAAAATGCAATATAAAAGAATTTTAAAATATAAAATTAATAATCAATTAAATAAAAATTCAATTACATATAAAAAAAAAATATGATATAATCTAGTTATGATGAATGGTAATAATTGACAATTTAATATAAAAACATTTGAGAAACCAAAAATTTAAAAATTTATGTAAAATTTTAGGGGGGCTTATAAAATGGCAGAAAAAACTTTAAATGTATTTGAAATCGCACAGTTACAAGTTAAACATGCTTGTGATAAATTAGGAACTGATCCAGCAGTTTACGAAATACTTAAAAATCCAATGAGAGTTATGGAATTTAACTTTCCAGTAAAAATGGATGACGGAACTATAAAAACTTTCACTGGATATAGATCTCAACACAACAACGCTTGCGGACCATTTAAAGGAGGTTTAAGATTCCATCCAAATGTAACTTTGGACGAAGTTAAGGCTTTATCTACTTGGATGACTTTCAAATGTGGTGTAACTGGTATACCATATGGTGGAGGTAAAGGTGGTATGGCAATCGATCCTAATGATTATTCTAAAGGTGAATTAGAAAGAATATCTAGAGGATTTGCTGCAGCACTTGCTCCATTTATAGGAGAAAAAGTGGACGTTCCTGCTCCAGATGTAAACACTAATGGAGAAATAATGTCTTGGATGGTTGATGAACATGCAAAAGTAACTGGTGAATTTGCTCCTGGTACTTATACTGGTAAACCTGTTGATTTCTATGGTTCTTTAGCTAGAACAGAAGCTACTGGATATGGTGTAGCAATGATGGCTAGAGAGGCTTTAGGAAAAGTTGGTATCGATATTAATGGTGCAAAAGTGGCATTACAAGGTTGTGGTAATGTTGGTAGCTATGCAGGTATGTATATCGAACAATTTGGTGCTAAAGTAGTAATAGTTGGCGATTATACTGGTACTATAGCTAACCCTGATGGTATAGATATGAAAGCCTTAATGGCTTATGTAGCTGAAACTAGAGGTGTTAAAGGATTCTCTGGTGCTGAAGCTACAGATCAAGATGTTTTAACTGCTGATGTTGATTTATTATTACCTTGTGCTCTTGAAAATCAATTAACTGCTGAAAATGCTAACGACGTCAAAGCTAAAGTAGTTTGCGAAGGTGCAAACGGACCAACTACTCCTGGTGCTGACGAAATATTCGCTAAAAACGGTGTTACATTAGTTCCAGATATATTAGCTAACAGTGGTGGTGTTACAGTTTCTTACTATGAATGGGTACAAAACTTACAAAGAGACTCTTGGTCATTTGAAGAAGTCCAAGCTAAACAAGAAAAAGCAATGAAAAAAGCTTTTGATGCTATATGGGCAATAAAAGAAGAATATGGTGTAGATATGAGAACTGCAGCATACATGTCTTCAATTAAGAGAGTTGCTGATGCTATGAAACGTAGAGGATGGTACTAAGATTAAGATTTAAAGAATAATTTTAAGCCTATAATAAATAGATAAATAAGGAGATGAAACATGGTAGTGTTTCATCTTCTTTTTTTTTATGCAAAAACTCTACGTTACGTAGGTTAAGAACACCTCAAAAAAGATTTATCCTATTTATGAGGTGATAAATATGGATTCGAGAAAAATCGGAAAGCTTATAGCGAGCAAGCGTAAAGAAAAAAGCATGACCCAAAAGGAACTGGGATTAAAAATAAATGTAAGTGATAAAACAATTTCTAAATGGGAAAGCGGGCTAGGTCTTCCGGATATATCTAGTAATGATAAGGAAGATAGGAATTTTTATGATTTCTATCTTTTTTACTGTTTTAATATAAATATTTTAAAAATTACCTTGCATTATAGAGTAATATGTATTACTATATAAACAACAGTACCTTGTAATATAGAGTATTAAAGTTATATAAAGAGGGGGTGAAATGATGGAACTAAATAAAGAAGCTTTAAAAGGTCACATTGACACAATAATTTTATCAATCTTAAATGAAAAAGATTGTTATGGATATGAGATTGCAAAAACAGTAAAGGCTAAATGTAATAATATATTTGAATTAAAAGAAGGAACAATGTATTTAGCACTTAAACGTATGGAATCAAAAGGATTTATAGAATCTTACTGGTCACAGGAAGAAAGTGCTGGAGGCAGAAGAAAATATTATAAAATGACTGATTTAGGAAAAGAAACTTATCAAACTAAAAAGAAAGAATGGTTTTTTATTAAAGAAGTAATGGGTTCATTTTTAGGGGAGGAAATTTAAAAAATGGATAAAATAGATAAATATTTATGTGACTTATTCAATAATGACAAGAGTTCTGGGATAAGTGAGTTAAAAGAAGAGCTAAGAGGTCAT
>OLVX01001229.1_pt1 | contig 22402 bp, 16 predicted proteins | sample 1673271 | NCBI WGS metagenome assembly OLVX01 (sample SAMEA3178939, study PRJEB25190) | human gut metagenome | biome: human gut; feature: human-associated habitat; material: faeces | place: Austria | collected 2013
GATATCGCGCTCATTGCACCCGGCTCTGTCGATGCACTCGACTTGGTTCACAGCCTGAATATCTCCGAAATCAATCAGCCCATTGAGCAAATGGCGGAGGAAGCCGCGGGCATGATGATCGAAAAGCTCTCCGGCAACCACAAGCGCACGCGCGCCGTGCGCCGCATCACCTACGAAGGACGGCTGATTCTCCGCGGCTCGGAGGCATATCCGTCGCATCGCAAGTAATTCTCCCTTTCAAGCGGGTTGAACCTGCCCCACTTCCACCGCAGTTTGCGAAAAAGTCAAAGCTCTGCCCACGCGGATGTCCTTGCGCAATATTCAACAGCATAAAGAAAGCCCTCTTTCCGAAATTGGAAAGAGGGTTATTTATCTTCACGATGTCCTAGTGTCCATAAATATAACGCTTAAAATCAATTGCTTAATTGTACGAAAAACAGCTTAAGAATCGTTGTAATACTAGCAGGAAATTCCTGCGTTGTTAAAGAAAATGGACGTATTGGACTTAACTAACAGAGTAAAAGGGGGAACATTTATGAAAAGGAAGTTATTACATGCAGTCCTTGTAGCGAGCATGGCAGTAGCATTGTCAGGATGTGGAAACACATCTGGTATTAATGCTGATGCGGAGGAAACACAAAAAGCTACAGAAACAGAGAACATTGAAGAGGAGAGAGGCACAGAAGTTGCTGCCGCAGAACAGAAGGAAAATACAACAGGTACGCCAGATGAAAACGGAAATTATCTGATCAACGGAAGTTTTGAAGAACCAGATTTTTCCGGATGGACGGTGACAAACAACAATGATGTTACAGAGGAGTTAGATGTTTATGATCGTGAGACAGACTGTTTTGCAGGTGCACAGTCACTGCATTTTTATTCAGGAAACAATCCGGTGGATTTTTCCATGAAACAGACAGTGAGTGGACTTGAGGATGGCACCTACAAACTAACCGCTCATATTCAGGGTGATGCAGCCGGGGATGAAAATCCGACCGTATATTTTTATGCGCTCGTGGATGGCGAAGAGGTAAAAGCAGATGGCAAATTGCAGGGGTATGTTAACTGGTATACGGTGGAAATCCCGGGCATTACGCCAACGGACGGAGCAATCACAGTAGGAGCACACGTGGCAACAGCACCGGGCGGCTGGGGAACCATTGATGATATTACACTTGTGAAGGAGTAGTTATGAAATTTATTAAGGGTATGGATATTTCCATGGTGAAAGAACTGGAACAATATGGTGCGTCCTATCGGCTGAACGGGAAAAAAGAAGATCTGTTTGCAATTTTAAAGACATGCGGAGCCAATAACGTAAGGATTCGGATTTGGCCGGATCCCTACGATGAAAACGGAAATTCTTACGGGGGAGGTGGAAATGATCTGGAGACCACCATTGAGATCGCAGAAAGAACTGTACAAAGCGGTATGGATTTTATGCTTGATTTCCATTATAGTGATTTCTGGGCAGACCCGGCCAAACAGGTAAAACCGAAAGCCTGGAAAGAATTAAGCGGAGAGGCACTGGAAACGGCGGTGTATCTGCATACCGTAGATACGTTAAAGGCATTGAAAAACCACAAGCTTGTGCCGACTATGGTGCAGGTTGGAAATGAGATTACAAAAGGGCTGTTGTGGCCGGACGGTTACATCGAACAGACCGAAAATATGGCACATCTTCTGCAGGCAGGGATTAAGGGGGTGCGCGAGGAGTGTCCGGATGCAAGGATCGTATTGCATCTGGATTTCGGAACGGATAATAAAATGTATCGACAGTGGTTTGATCAGGTTTCATCGTATGCGCTGGATTTTGATATTATTGGAATGTCGTATTATCCGCACTGGAACGGAAGTCTTTCACTTCTTCTGGATAATATGAATGATATCAGCAGCCGGTATGACAAAGATGTGCTTGTTGCAGAGACTTCAATTGGTTATACTACGGAAACATTTGGCTGCAACGGAATCGTTTATTCGAAGGAGCATGAAAAAATCACTGGATACCCGGCAACACAGCAGGGGCAGGAAGCATTCTTGCGGGATTTGTTTGCAACGGTAAGAAGTGTAAACAATAAAAGAGGCATCGGCGTGTTTTACTGGGAACCGGCATGGTTGCCAATACCGGACTGTACGTGGGCAAGTAAGAGTGGCAGCAAGTACATGAAAGACAAGATGACAGCAGGAAATGCCATGGCAAATATGGCATTGTTTGACGAAAATGGAAACGCAAACAGCGCGCTGATAAACATGAAAACAATGTAAAGGAGGGCAATCATATGAAGAAAAAATTAATAACAGCTGTGCTGGCTGTAACAATGGCAGTGGGAATGTTGACTGGCTGTGGAAGTGGAACTGGAACCGGAAAAAGGGAAGCTTCTGGGGAAAAACTCGTGATTTGGACGAACATGAACGTGGAAGTGGATACCATTCAGAAATATGCAGATGAATGGGGAGAAAAGAACGGACGAAAGGTAGAAGTCATTCACCAGTCTCCATCTGTCCAGCAGTTTGCACAGGCAGTAAAAAGTGCTTCCGGACCGGATGCTGTGGTGGGGATTCCAAATGACCAGCTTGCAGATTATGTAAACGCAGATCTTACTGCAGAAGTGCCACAGGATCTGTATGCGGATCAGGATTTTTCCGATGCAGCCATCCAGGCATGTTATGTAGATGGAAAACGATATGCAGCACCACTTTCCGTAGAGACTACTGCACTGTTTTACAACACAGATCTTGTATCGGAAGTTCCAAAAACATGGGAAGAACTGGTCGATCAGGCAGCCGCAGACGGAGGTGTACAGTTTGATGCAACAAGCATATACTACGATCTTGGTTTTGTGAGAGCCTGCGGAGGTTATATTTTTAAATATCAGGATGGGGCATATGACACGGCAGACATCGGTCTTGATAATGAGGGCAGTGTGGAAGCCTATGCCTTTATCAATGACCTGTGCAATAAATATAAACTGATCACGGCAGATGTGACAGCCGATATCGCAAGAAGTAATTTCCAGAACGGAAAATGTGCTTATTATATTGGTGGACCATGGGATATTGACGGTTTTACCTCTGCAGGAACTAAATTTGCTGTAGCAAAAATGCCAACTTTCCACGGACAGCCGTTTGTGACCCCGGTGGGTACACAGGTAAGTTTTGTGAGCAACAGCAGTAAAAATCAGGATGCAGCATGGGATTTTATTTCCTATCTGATGGAAAACGGTGCACTTGGCATGTATGAGGCGGGTGACCGTATACCGGCAAAACTGGCAGATCAGAAACTTGATGAGATCCAGAGTAATGCATACACACAGGCATTTGTCGAGCAGATCAATGATGGAGAGCCGATGCCGACCGTATCAGAAATGGGACAGCTCTGGAGTATCCACACAAACAATATCCGTTCGATGTGGTCTGGGGAGCAAACACCAGAGGAAGCTGCCAAAAATATGGTTACGCAGTTGAAAGAAGCGATTGAATTGATGAATTCAGGAAAGTAGTGATGGCATGAGAAAGAAAAAGAATGCGCTTGGGTATACTTATCTGGCACCGGCACTGATCTCGATTCTGTTGGTGACATGTCTGCCAATTATTTATACGGTGATTTTATCTTTTACTAATTACAACATGTATCATCTGACAGATTACACGTTTGTGGGTCTGGAAAATTATCTGACCGTATTTTCCGGAAGTATTAAAAATGTGTTTTTCCCGGTACTTGGGTGGACGATTTGTTTTGCGCTGTTAAGTACGGCAGGTTCCTATGCAATGGGACTGATTCTTGCCATTTTGTTAAACAATCCGCATATGAAAGAATCAAAAATTTACCGTGCAGTACTGATTGTGCCGTGGGCATTGCCATCTACGATTGCAATCCTCGCATGGCAGGGCCTGCTAAATGAGCAGTATGGTGGAATCAATAATTTACTGCATACAATCGGTATTGCCTGGAATGTACCGTGGCTGACCAATCCATTCTGGGCAAGGGTTGGGCTGATTATCGTGAATGTGTGGCTGGGATTTCCCTATATGATGAATGTCTGTCTTGGCGGACTACAGGCGATTTCTGGTGAATACTATGAGGCGGCTAAAATGGATGGGGCATCAAAATTTCAGTGCTTTAAGAGCATTACATTGCCGATGGTGACGAAACTTTCCATTCCTCTTGTAATTTCTTCGTTTGCGGCTAATTTTAACAATTTTGGAAATATATACATGATTACACAAGGTGGACCGGCGAGAGTGGATAACCAGTTTGCGGGTTATACGGATATCCTTGCTAGTACCACCTATAAGATGACCACATGGTCGAACCGGTATGAACTGTCTGCAACGTTCAGTGTGCTGATCTTTATCATTGTCGGAACATTTACGCTGATTAATATGCGGCTGTCCGGCTCATTTAAGGAGGTTGATTAAATGAAAAATAAAAAGAAAATATCCGCCTCAGAACAACGGACACTGTGGGGAAGCAGGGTGGTCATATGGATCACGATGATCGTGGTGCTGTTTCCGGTCATATGGATTGTTATGTCCTCTTTTTCCGCGGGTGACAGCTTTTTCCTGTCCTCATTGTTCCCTGAAAAATTCAGCATTGAACATTATGTGGAACTGTTTCGGGAAACGGATTTTGGAATCTGGGTTTTTAATTCCCTGAAGTTTTGCTTTATTGTAGCAATCATACAACTTGTGCTTACTTCACTTGCAGCGTATGCGTTTGCAAGACTGCGGTTTGTGGGAAGAAAATATGGGCTGATGGCACTTTTGATATTACAGGTGTTTCCAAACAGCATGGCAGTTGCCGGATACTATATTTTAATTTATAAGTTCGGGCTGGTGGACAACAGCTTTGCACTCATTCTTGTGCTTGCAGGTGGAAGTGCTTACAATATCTGGTTACTTAAATCTTATATCGATGGACTTCCGGTGGAATTGGATGAAGCTGCAATGGTGGATGGAGCAAATGAATTCCAGGTTTTTTATAAGATCATCATCCCGCTTGCAATGCCACAGCTTGCCGTGATCTTCCTGTTTTCGTTTATTGCAACATACAGTGAATATGTGATTACCTCAATCTTTTTGCAGACACCGGGAAAAATGACGCTTGCACTCGGACTGCAGTCTTTTATCAGCGATCAGTTTGCTGCGCACTGGACTTTGTTTGCTGCAGCAGCAGTGATTTCATCCCTGCCGATCATGATCATCTTTATGTGCTTACAGCGATTTATTCAGAATGGATTGGTTGCCGGAGGGGTAAAAGGATAAAATGAAATATCATCGGGGATTCTTCATGAAGATGGCAAAATAGGGACGAATGAGGATTTTTCCGGATTAGCGGGTCTTTTAGAATCTGCAATTTCTGGAGTACGTGCTTCTGCTGCATCAAGTACCAAAATTATGCTTCATCTGGATTAGGGTGGAAAAAATCAGTTGTATACCTGGTATTTTGGTGGATTATTGAAAGAGTCACCAAACTTGGATTTTGATGTATTTGGATTATCTTATTATCCAATGTGGCATGGAACCATGGAGGGGCTTCAGTATAATTTGAATTACTTGGCGACCACCTATAATAAAGAAGTGTGTGTTGTAGAAACTGCGTATGCATGGACAACGGAAGATGGTGATGGTGAAGGAAATGTATTCATTAGTGGAGATGAAGAAGTTGGAGGATATCCTGCAACAGTAGAAGGACAATTTGAATTTATGAATGATCTGGAATCAATCATTTTAAATGTACCAGATGACAAAGGAATTGGATATTTTTATTGGGAACCAGAATGGATACCTGTAGAAGGCGGAACATATGCTACATCTGCAGGGGTTGCGTATAAAAATGATACCGTAACGCCAAGTAATACATGGGATAACATGACGTTGTTTAATTTTCAGGGAAATGCATTAGATTCTATTAAGGTGCTTAATAAACCGTGTGAAAATTTATTGACAAATATCAGTTTTGAACAGAATGGGATAACTACTTCACCGAGTGGATGGAATGTATGGACAAGTGATTCGTCAGATGAAAATACTGTAAGAACAGAATATGGTGATGCATATGATGGAGATTACAAATTAACATTTTGGGATGATAAAGAGTATTCGTGTTCTGTATATAAAACGTATACAAATATTCCGAATGGAACATATAAATTCTCAATTTGGGCAAAGACAAATGGGAAACAGGATGTTTTACAACTTTATGCAAAAAATTATGGAGGAAGTGAGCTTGATACCACGATTGAAACAAGTGACATTAATTGGAATATTTTTAGTATAGACAAGATTGTTGTTACAAATCATACGTTGGAGATCGGGGTTTATTCTGTAGCAGGAGCAAATGACTGGTGTAACCTTGACTTGGCAATGTTAAGAAAAATTGATTAATTATATTTAAAATTTTTAAGGGGATGGTTTTGATCGTCCCCTTAATTTTTGAATTGTTCTTTGACTGGTGGAATCTTATGAAAAAGAAAATATGGAATAGGTGCAGAAAAAATGGTAGACTATAAAAAAGAGTTTTTGTAGGGGTGTAATAAATGTTAACGGATATGATGAAAGACGAATTGGTAAAAGGGTTACTTAATCTGTTTCATGAAAATTTATCAATGATTATTTTGTATGGATCTGTTGCAAGAAATGAAGCTACATCAGAAAGTGATATAGATATAGCAATCATCACTAAAAATGATATGAATGAAGAAATAAGAAATAAATTTATTTGCTGGTCAGCAGAGATGGATATACGTTATGATAAGATTTTTTCTATCATTGATATTAAAGAAGAAAATATGAAAAAGAGGGGGGAAGTGCTTCCATTTTATAAGAATGTACAAAAGGAGGGGGTTATTCTTTGGAAGGCAGCTTAAAAGAACTTGCACGATATTAGCACCTGTAGAGCAGAACATAATCTGTTTTACAGGTGCTTTTTTCAATTAATAAGGAACTGGTACTTTCGTCTCTTGTGAAAATGTCTAATTAAAAGACTAAAAAAAGACTAAAAAACTTTAAATTAAGTAATACTTTACAAATGTTTAATTTTCTATTAACTAAATATTGACTTAAAATTACTTTGTGATATACTGAATTTATCAAATAAATAAAGCAATTGCACACTGGTTCCCATATTTTTACTGCACTCCCCAAGTATGCAGTACCCTCTCCCTGAAATATGGGAAGCAGCGTGCAATTGCTTTTTTATTAAGTGAAACCGGATAGATGGAGGGTGCTGGAAGGTTTTTGCAACTAAAATGGAGAAGAAAGGAAAGGTAGAGCAAAAACATGAGAAGGGTAGGAAAACAGATTGTTGCCATCACGCTGGCAGCAGCAATGATGGGGTCACTGACACCGGAGGCATGCACATTTTTACAGAATGAGATTGTGTATGCGGCGGAAACAAATGAAGCGTCAGCACCAACAGTAACACGTACAGAACTGTACAAAAATGAGAACGCAAAAACAACAGAAACCATTGATTTTTCAGGATTGCAAGAAGAAGACTGGAATGGTGCAGGAAAAATTACTTTTGCATATGATGAATCCATCAATGGCTCGTCGGGAAATGTGAATGAAGAGTATGAATTAACTGCAAAGGTAACACTGGATGAAACATCCTATCAGTCGCTGGATGCAGATAAAGCGCATCTGAATATCCAGGGTGTAACAAAACTGGGATCAAAATGGGGATGGAACAACAGTACGGATTGCCAGTGGCTGCAGAAGGATTCTTTTATGAAAGTTGGGGAGAATTATTCAGCTGATCTGAAAGTAAAGTTTTCAGGAATAACACCGGATACATTGATGGATGTTGAATTCGTTCTTGTGGGAACCGGATTTAAGGGAACTGTGACATTTTCAAATGTAGTTCTCACAAATTTATCAAGCGATAAACAGGAACTGACCAAACAGGAGCCAACCGTTCTTTCTGATTTAAATGATGAATCCCAGGTAAATCTGTGGGCAGGCGAAACCGGATATCAGTATTTCCACGGTGGAGAAGAAAATGCTGCTCCGAAATGTTCCTATGATGCAAATGGCGGAGACGGAAGATTAAAAGTAAGCCTGGATTATACAGCCAACTCCGGCGAATCATGGAGTGAGGCAAAAGTGAAATTCACACCGGAGACACCGGCTGATATCAGCAATTATAATCAGGTGAGTGTGGATTTGATTTATCCGGAAAGCAGTAATATTTCCAAGATAAAATTTTTCTCCAATAGCGGAATCAATAAAGATACCAGCATAGATTCGTCCGAGGCAGCAGATGCAGGAAACGGATATAAGAAAGTTACAGTTACTTTAGGATTTTCTCCATCTGCCACACCAATGGATGATCTGACAATCGGACTTATCGGAGCCAACAGTTCCTTTGCAGGGGATGTTTATCTGGATAATCTGATACTTTCCCAGAAGGATGCCAGTGGTGATTTTGTGACAATTACCGCAACACCGAATACAGACGGAACACAGGCAAAAACAGAAGCAACAGATAAAACCCTGACCATGACAGATCCGGATGCCAGCAATAGCGCAAAGGCATTGTATGCATATCTGCAGGGACTGACCGAAAGTGATCAGGTACTGTTTGGACATCAGAATGATGTGAGCCGTTCGGTTGGAACAAAGGATGAGTTAGGAGATGTCCATGATGTGACCGGTTCTGTCAGCGGTATTTTTGGAATCGATTCCCTTGCACTGTTTGGAAGCGAGGCTGGTGGTACGGATGCGGCATCTGCACTGCAGAATTCCATTGACTACAGCAAAAAGGCGGCCCAAAACGGTGCAATCGTTACCTTATCCACCCATATGCCGAATTTCACCAACGCAAAGATTAAAAAGAATGCAGATGGAACCTACGATTTCTATAACTGTGATTTTAATGAAGCAAAAGATTTATCCGGTGATTCGTTAAAGAAGATTTTGCCTGGTGGAGAGAAGAATGAGGTATTTAAGGCATATCTTGATACGATTGCATTCTATGCCAATGCATTGGAACAAGAGAATATCCCGGTGATTTTCCGGCCATTCCATGAGGATACCGGCGGCTGGTTCTGGTGGGGCAGTGCAAACACCGCAGAAAGTTACAGGAGTCTGTATGCATATACCAGAGATTATCTGGAATCCCAAGGCGTGCACAATATGCTTTATGTGTATTCGCCAAACGGACCGCTGGAGACCGAGGCAGAGTATATGTCGCGTTATCCGGGAGATGCCTATGTAGATATTCTGGCATTTGACTATTACAACGATTTTAATACCTATCCGGCTGAAGCAGATACGTCGTTCTTTGATCATCTGGATCAGACCTGTCAGGTTGTATCATCACTTGCAAAACAGCATAACAAGCTGGCTGCGATTTCGGAGACCGGTGTACGTGTGATGAAAAAGGATGGAAGTGATAACGAAGGGCTTCTTGTAAAAAATAATCCGGTCAGTGAGGCAAAGTCGGGTGTGAACTGGTATCAGAAAGTGAATGATATCGCAAAGAAAAACGACATGCCATATTATATGGTATGGGCAAATTTCAGCGATACCAATTTCTATGTGCCGTATAAATACAGTGATACCATGGGACAGGAAATGATCAATGATTTCATTTCTTACTACAACAATGACGATTCAGTATTTGGAAACGGTACGAATTTCTATGGAAATATCGATAAGTACGCAGGAGTAAAGACGGATAATTACAAAGATGTCAGCGGATACATGGTAGCACCGTTTGATATGGATACGATTTTAAAGCCAACTGCATTAAAAGCAAGTGTTTCCAATGCCGGTGAGGTATCGTTTGTTGTAAAGGATACGGCAAAAGGCAAACAGTTGACATTGCCGGCTGCGAAAGGCTCCGATGGATGCTATACGGCACAGCTGACACAAGAGGAAATGGATCAGATCGGAAAAACAGATGTTGCATCCATTACGCTCGTTGCAGATGGAAAAGAACTGTCCACGATCACAAATCTGAGTATCGGAAAAGAAAAGGACAAAGCTCCGGCAGGTGTGCTGGAAAATTTTGACTACTATGTCGGGAGTAATGGACTTCTGGATGCAGCTTACGGTGGAAATTCTGCCGCTGGATGCAGTTCGTCCTTTACGCTGGATCAGGAGCATAAGGCAGACGGTACATATGGTGCTGCATTTCATTACAAATTAAAAACAACCGGTTCGGAAGTCTGGACGGGTCTGGTAAATGCAACTCTGAGCAATACAGATTTTTCAGCCTATAATGCATTGAAATTCTGGACAAAACTTGATGGAAAAGGGCAGAAGGTTGTTGTACAGATCAAGGCAGGAGGAGAAGAGTATGAAGTATATCTGACTAATCTTGCAAAGACAGAAGATGCCTATGAAGTAATCGTTCCATTCTCCGCTTTTAAAGGGAAGATGGGTGGAAAACTTAGTGGGGATGCTTTAAAAGATGTGCAGGCATTCGGACTCTGGTGTAATTCCAACCCGGCAGGTTCCGCGGTAGATGTGGAATCGGTACTTTACTTTGATGCATTCAAAGGAACAACGATCAGTGACGCGGAAGCTGCAAAAGCAGATGCCGATGGCCTGATTGCGGTAAAACAGACCAGCCAGAGTGGAAATAATGGCGGAAATTCTTCCTCCGGCAGCAGCACCTCTGGTGGAAATTCCGGCAGCACAACAACACCGGATACAAAACCATCGGAAACCCAGAAAACGGACAAAACATTTGAGAATATTGCAAAAGATACAAATGCGATACTTACCGTTGAAAAGAACGATAAGGGAGAAGTGACAGATGCCCGGGCACAGCTGGACAAAACAGTAAAGAATGCTTCCGAGACAAAGAAGACTACAATTTCAGCAGATGTGGTTGCAAAATTAGTCAAAGAGGCAGGAACCAGCGACATCACGATTACCCAGACAACAAAGAACGCTTCCGGCAAAGTGATGAACAGCGTATCTGTCAATGCGAAGGATCTGCAGGCAGGCAAAAAGCTGACACTTGTAAAAGTTGATAAAAAGACAGGAGAAAAAGTCCTGATCAGCAGCAGAACTTATAAGGTTTCCAAAGACGGAACTGTGACAGCGGATACCAAAGATGCCGGTGATTATGTACTGCTGAATGAGAAGGATGCAAAAGCCCTGAGCAGTAAAATCTTAAAGAGTGTTGCATTAAAGGATACCAAGAAAACTGTTGCAAACGGAAAGAAGGCAAAAGTTACTTTTGATAAGAACCTGAACATGGAAAATGTAAAGAAGATCACTTATACATCTTCCAAAAAGTCGGTTGTAACAGTGAATAAAAATGGTGCAATTGTCGCAAAGAAAGCTGGCAAAGCAGTGGTGAAAGTAAAAGTCACTTTAAAGAACGGAAAGACAAAGACGGTAAAGATGACGATCAAAGTGACAAAGTAAATTTACAGGAGTTTCGTCAGAATTTTAATAAGAAAAAGACGGTTTCGCAGGAAATCGTCTTTTTTCTTACCCATAATTGTAAAGAGAAGCGTGTGCGTTTTTTCGGGGGAATTGATTGTAATTTCAGGAACCTTTGTTTATACTAAAATCAATAGAAAAGAGAATGAGAAGGAGAACATTTATTATGGCAGGAAAACACATTTCCATTCCGGCACTTTTAAAGATCGGTGCGGGTGCATTGGACAATCTGGGGATTTACTTAAAAGAGTTACAGTTACAGAAAGTAGTTGTATTATTTGGAAACGGTCTTGTAGAAATGTTTGGTTCTACCGTTATGGAAGCATTGCAGCAGGAGGACATTGATATTTTAGAATATCAGGAACTTGATACCGTGCGGTTGGAAGATCTGACCAGTCTTGCATTTTCCATGCCGGCGAAGACGCAGGCAGTCATCGGCATCGGTGGCGGAAAAGTGATTGATGGTGCGAAATATTGTGGATTTCTGCGAAATCTGCCGTTTATCAGCATCCCGACATCGGCATCGAGCGATGGCTTTTCAAGTGCCAGTGCTTCCCTTCTGGTGGAAGGACGCCGCAAGTCCGTTCCGGCAAAACTTGCATATGGGATTGTGGTGGATACAAGGATTATCCGCAGTGCACCGGAGAAATTTTTATATTCCGGAATCGGCGATATGGTATCAAAAATTACGGCACTGTATGACTGGATTTTTGAGGAAGAACATGGGTACGGAAAAGTCAACGATTTTGCTGTCATGATTGCAAAGAAAGCAGTCAACAGTTTTGTGCGCACACCGTTTACTTCGATACAGGATGATCTGTTTTTAAAGGAACTTCTGGATTCTCTTGCAATGAGCGGAATTGCAAATGAGATTGCGGGCAGCAGTGCGCCAACGAGCGGCAGCGAACATCTGATTTCCCATGCGCTGGACAAGATGCTTGAGCATCCGCAGCTTCATGGTATTCAGGTTGGCATTGCAACCTATCTGATGAGTGTTGTGCAGGATCATCGTTACCGGAGGGTAGACACGATTTTTACGCAGACGGGGTTCTGGGATTATGTAAAAACACTGGATCTTCGGCGGGAGGATTTTGAGAAAGCAGTTGATCTGGCACCGTCGATCAAACCGTTCCGCTATACGTATCTGCATGAGCAGCAATATAGGGATCGCGCGAAGGAACTCCTGCATACAGATGCGCGGCTGCAGGAAATCCTGAAATAGAGAGGAAAATAAATTACAGGATATACAATGATAAAAGTAGCAATATGTGATGATGATATACAATTTATTTATAAATTGGAACAAAGTATTTTTCGGTTTGCAGAAATGAAAAGAATAAAAGTGGATGTTGACGGTTATACAAGTGGAGCAGAATTTATTCAAAAACTGCAGCAAAGCGAAAGTTATGATTTGTTATTTTTGGATATTGAATTAGGGGACAGCTCGGGGATTATCGTTGGAAACTGGATTCGATCCCAGATCCAATATGAATCCATGCAGATTGTTTTTGTATCGGCAAAAGAAATGTATGCCATGCAGCTTTTTGATCTGCGTCCAATGAATTTCCTCGTGAAACCCATACAACAGGAACGAGTAGATTATATATTAGATGAATATGAAAGGCTGTATCAGTTTCAGCCACATATTATAGAAATTGGGAAAGGAAGAAATGCGATACGGATAGAAGAACATTCTGTTTTTTATTTGCAGAGCCTTGCCAGAAAAATTCAAGTGGTAACAGCAAATGATACATTATGTGTTTATGGAAAACTTTCGGAGGTTATTCCTGCGTTGAATCCGCATTTATTCTGTGTGGTACATAAATCTTATGTCATTAATCTGCGGTATGCAGAATCTTTTCAGAAAGACAGCGTACACATGATCAATGGGGATGACATTCCGGTCAGTCGGTCTATGAAAAATAACCTTGATCATGCAATTGTGGAAAAGATGAGGTGTGGCGGGTGAATAACATAGAAAGAATATTTGAAGCGGTATGTAATATATTAAGTGTGTATGTAAGTTTTAAAGTGACGGATGTTTTTCTGGAAAAGAAAAGAAAACTGCCACGGATGGCAAATATTGTTTATGTGCTCGTATGGCTTATTAATACAGTTGTTGCATTTGGTTTTCGAAATGCCATGGGAACTACGGTGAGTATGGTACTGCTTCTCTGGGCGGCAGAAGGTATATTGTATGAAGGAAGTATACTGCAGAAAATAATGGCAGGTTGTTTTACAGTATTGCTGGGGCTTACCATTGAATTTATCATGTATTATTATCTGGGAGATTTTTCTTTGTTTTCCGAAGGGCGGGCAATGGGAACCATCACAGGGGCAATGGTCAATCTGCTCATAGCAATGGGAATAAGACAGGTGATATGTCGGCGAAGGGTTATGGAAACACAGAACTATTACTTTATGATTCTTGTATTAGCCGGAAATATTGTCTGGATATATGCTCTTGAGAGTGTATCCGGCGAAAATTCGCCAAAAACAGTATTATCACTGGCTATTATGATCGTTGTAGATCTTGGAATGTTCTATTTGTATGACCGTTTGGGAGAAGCTTATCAGGATAAAATGCAGCAACGGCTTTTAAAGGAACATATGATGGCCTATCAGGAGCAGATGCATATCATGCAGCAGAATCAGAAAAAGCTGGATTCTTTGCGGCATGACATGAAAAACCATATGTATCTTCTGCAGACATATCTTAATGAAGGAAGGTATGATAAGGCACAGGAATATGTAAATAAAATGAGTGAGCATTTGCAGACGGAGCATAAGTATGTGAATACGGGGAATCTGGAACTGGATATGATTTTGAATCATAAACTGGCAAAAGCGGAGGCAATGTCCTGTCAGATTCAGTCGCAGATTGTGATTCCGTGCCAGTTGCCAGTGGATGGATATGATTGGAATGTTTTGTTTGGAAATCTGTTGGACAATGCAATTGAGGCAATGGAGCAGATAAAAGATCGTTTTTTGGGGATTCGGATACAATATGACAGGGGAAGACATTGGAGTTTTTTGTTGGTTTAACTGCACATAAGGACAGTGTTATATATGCGAAAGTAGGATGGTAAAATACAGGATGTATTTGGAGGATTATGAATGAAGAGAATCAGTTTGTACTTATTAATTTTTACAATGCTATATTGTCTGTGTGCGTGTGGAAAAAATTCTGATGCAAAATCAAACAGTAGAGAAGATGATGGCAGAAAAGAACAAAAGATAATCATATCATCAATTCAGGTTGCTTCAAATACGAAGGTTATGCGTGCAAAGGTGTTCCTTCCGAACGTAAAATCTTTGGAAGGAACAAATTATTGGTTAGGTGGGTTAGATACTACCAGTAAGGTGGATGTAATAGATACAGGTGATGGTATTCAGATCAATGTGTGCGGCTTTTATTCCGATGATACTGCGTGGAAAAATCCGAAAGTATATAAGGGATTTCAATCACCGGATAATTCAAATACGCCATTAAAAAATGTTTTGGTTAAGGGAAAAGTTGTTCCAATGAAGGAGAAGATGTTAAAAGCGGATGTTAAGAAAACAAAAAAAACAATCCCTGTTGAAATTACACCTTATACGGTTAGTATTTGTCCCGTCAATGACTGGAGAGAAAAAGGGTGTTTTTATCATGTAGTTGCAACAACAAAAGACGGAAAGCAATATTCCATAGGAGAGTTACCTCTTACCGATGACAGAAAAGGAACTGAAAAAAAGAAACATCCTTTCATGGATGGTACAGATCTTGAAGAGCTTGGAGATGGCTATGCATCTGCAAGTGAAATGAAATATTGTGGGGCTCGTTATATTTTCAATCAGAAGATTGATATCACACAGATAGAACAGATAGAAATAATAAAATATAAAATCAGCAGATGATATAGGTATAAAAACAGGTCATAAATTTGTTGACGATGATTGGAAACCATGTTAGGATGATGGCAGAGACTATCAATGAAGTGACAGGGGAATGAGTTTTTGACTCATCCCCCTGTTCTGATTATCAGGAGAAATGGATGAAAAAGAACAAGCAGATGAAACCAGACAATGTAGCAAAACGTCTATGGGCATTTTTTATCGTGCTCACCATGTGTATTACCGTGCAGCCTGTCGTGCCGGTAAAGGCGCAGGAGGCTGTGCAGACAGCGGCAAGAACGATCTATACGGAATTTAAAGATGGAAATTCTACCCATTCCGGAGATGGAAGCTATGGAAATCCCTACAATTTATTTGAGGATGCCTATGCGGCTGCCGGCAATGGGGATGAAATCTCAATTTTGGGAAGTGGTGCTTTTTTAAATGCCGAGGCTGCGGAACCGTTTATTTTTGATAAAAGCGTGACCGTCAACGGAAATGGAAATACTTTTTCCAACCGTAAGGGGGGATTTATCCTGAATACGGATGTGACATTTAAAAACATTACGCTGCGGTTTTCCAATCGTCTGCACGATGCAATTTTTGCAAATGGGCATAAACTTGTTCTTGAGAATGTTACGTGCGACAGCGGATTCCGCTATGTAGATATCTTTGGCGGATCCCTTTATGAGAATGGAAAGAATATGGGGAATCATCCGGGATCAGAGGCACAGATTCTGATTACGGGTGGTGGTACCAATCTGGGGAATATTTATGCCGGTTCCATGAACGGAACATATGACGGTAAGACACAGATCGTGCTTGCGCACGTTTCCGGTACGCAAAATGGGGAAATCTATGCATCCGGTGCCCTTGAACCATATGTAAATCAGGATGACTGGTTTTCCACGCAGGAGCCGGATCCACCGGCAGCGGATGGACAATATACGGTTTCCGGCGATGTGGAAATTTCACTTACCGGTTCCGATACGAAACAGGTGTACGGAGTATCTGAAAATCACGCAGGGAAGACATTTCTGACCATAGATACCGACCAGTCCTATACCGGAATTCCAGGTATAAGCAAAGTAGGAAACCTCACAGTAAAGGGCGGTGGAACATTTGCACCGGCAGCGTTGGACAGCTGTACGGTCAGGCTGGAAGGGGCAAGTGCGATTGATCTTTCCCAGATGGAAACTCCACAGGTACATTCGATTGTGAGTGTGGATTCAGTAGGAAACCGACTGATCTTAGGAAAAGAACAGAAGCTGAATGTTACAGATACCATTACGGGTGCACTTACATTTGAAACCCTGAATGGAAGAAATGGAAAATCCGGAATTGCGGAGTATGGTCACACCTATCTGGAACTTGGAAGGGCTGCGGATACGGCGGTTTCTTTTACACCGACAGACGGACAGGCAGGGATGACACTGGAACGGACATCGTCTGGAAATGGAGAAATCTGGAAAACCAGTGAGTTGTCAGGGAATGAACCGGTTGCAGTAAAAAATATGACCATAAAAAATCCGGTAATTACCACAACGGTTTCAGAGATTTCTGGAGGTAGAAAGTCATATCTGGCAGACGTGAGCTGGCCGGATGAAACAGAGGAGACATTTAAAGATTTAGCCTGTGTTCCGTTACAATATGAAGTGACATTTAATGGGAAAACACTTTCTTCAGAGACGGTTACGAATGATGAAGGTAGTTTTATTTGTATTCCGGATTTTAATTTGATGTTCGAAACGGGAATAGAGGAGAATGCGATCACACTAATGTGCTATCGCACGGCTAATAGTTCTACGGTAAAACCGGGAACCTACTACATCACAATCCGTCCATTTTCAGCAGGTGAACAAATTGAGCAGAAGGTAGTTCTGATTGTAAACAAAGATCCGGATACATCCGGTTCGACGGTTACTTCAAAGGAAACAACCACTACGATAAATGGATTACCATCGGCCGTGTCCATGCAGGATGAACTGAATCTTACCGTGCAGACGGTCTATACAGATAGCAGCTTACAGGGACAGAACGTGCCGTCTGCTGGTTTTTCGGTATACATTAACCAGACCCCTTATGAAGTATCCGGCATCACGCTTCAAAACGGAGTGGCAGCCATAAAGATTCCGGTTTCAGAGGCAAACGGATTTCATATGGGAGAAAATGCAATTACAGTTTTTTATGCAGGAGCAGCCAATGAAAACTACAGGGCACTTCCTTCCCAGGCAAACGAAACCGTGACGGTAAATCCAATTGCCGTAAAGATGCAGTATGATACCATCCAGCAGACAGCTGCATACACAGGGCTGAAACAGAGCTGCTTTGTTTCCACGGTAAATGTAGTCCGAAAGGACAACGGAAAGACGGTAGATTCGCAGGTAAAGCCTGAAGTTTTCTATCGGCAGGATGGGAAAAATGTTGTTCCGGTGCAGCCGGGCAGTTATGATGTCTGGTTTAAAGTGGATAGAAACCAGTACGATGTGGAGGAAAAAGTCGGAACCTTTACCATTACAGCGGCGAAACCATCGATTCGCCTTACGGCAGAGACAGAAAACGGTAATTCCGTACATCTGTATGCAAAGGTAGATGGAGTCCGAAATGGCAGTATTCCGCTTGGTTCGATTTCTTTTTATCAGGACGGAACCATAATAAAGGCACAGGAAAAACTCGTATATGGGGAAGCCGATACGGTTGTATCAGGCTTAAAACGTGGCGGTTCTTATCAGTTTAAGGCAGTATATGAGCCGGATGATAAGGATGGACAGACTTATTACGAAACGGTGACAAGTGAAGCCGTGACCGTTACAATCAAAGAGGACAGTTCCACCGGAGGCAGTGGAACAACCGGAGGCGGCTCATCTTCCGGAGGAAGTGGAACAACCGGAGGCGGCTCATCTTCCGGAGGTGGTGGCGGAAATACTTCGAGTGGTGACACAGCCGGAGGGGGAACACCATCCAACGGAAACAAAACCGATGCAGAAACACCGTCTAACGGAAATACAGCTGGTACAGAAACACCGTCCGATGGAAACGCGGCCGGACAAAATACACCAACCGTGACCGTTACCGGAACCCAGAAAAATAAAGCCATCAAAACAACGGTGACCGCTGATCTGATAAAACAAACCATGGAAGAAAATAATGGAAAACACACAGATGTGACGATCCGGGTCACCGATCCGGCTGGCAACGTAAGCTATACACTGACCGTAAATACAGCAGACATACAGACCGGAAATAAGCTGTATGTGTGTGCAAAAGATCAAAAGACAGGTGCCTATGTCCTTGTAAACGACAAGAGTTATACGGTTACAAAAGCCGGAAATGTGAATTTTTCAGCAGATTCCAATAAGGATTATGTCCTTATGGATCAGAAAGATATGGATCAGGTCACAACGAAAATATTAAAAACGGTTACATTGAAGAATAAAACCGTTCAGGTGAAGAAGGGAAAACAAAAGAAGGTTTCTCTGGCAGCCACCTTAAATATGGACAATGTAAAAAGCATTTCTTATCAGAGCAATAACAAAAAAATTGCATCTGTAAACAAGAAGGGTACCATAAAATCGAACAAAAAAGGAACTGCGTCCATTCGCGTGACAGTAACCTTAAACAATGGAAAGACCAAAGTTTTAAAATTAAAAGTCAAAGTCAAATAGCAGATGCAGGAAAAGACAAAACCCCGGAAATAAATATCCGGGGTTTTTGTTTTACCTAGAGAGAAAGTGCACACTGATCAATTTTTTCCAGTTCCTCCTCCGTAAACGGAGCAGAGTTTAACACTTTCAGATTTTCAAGAATCTGTGCCGGGCGGGAAGCTCCGATCAGAACGGAAGTGACCACACCGTCACGGATGACCCATTTGAGTGCCATCTGTGCGAGGCTTTCACCACGGGCAGCCGCAATCTCATTCAGGCTCCGGATACTTGCCATCCGTTTTTCATCAAACTGATCCGCATGCAGGAAACGTCCGTCCGTGTTGACACGGCTGTCTTTTGGAATACCGTTTAGATAGCGGTCGGTCAGCATACCCTGTGCGAGCGGGCTGAAAGAAATAATTCCTTTCTTCCCATCTGCTGCGGCCTGTTTTAAACCGTTTTCTTCAATGGTACGGTTAAAGATATTGTAGGAATTCTGGTTGATAATAAATGGGCAGTGCAGATCTTCTAAGATGGCAGCTGCGCGTTTCATGGTTTCCCCGTCGTAGTTGGACAGACCGACATACAGTGCTTTTCCGCTTCGCACGATCTGGTCGAGTGCACCCATGGTTTCTTCCAGCGGCGTATCCGGATCCATGCGGTGGTGATAGAAAATATCCACATAGTCCAGACCGAGCCGTTTTAAGCTCTGGTCAAGGCTGGCAATCAGGTACTTGCGGCTGCCCCAGTTTCCATAAGGTCCCGGCCACATGTCAAAACCGGCTTTGGAACTGATGATCAGTTCATCGCGGTAGGAAGAAAGCTCTTCCCGAAGGATCTTCCCGAGATTTTCCTCCGCACTGCCCGGCTGCGGTCCATAGTTGTTTGCCAGATCAAAATGTGTGATCCCGTGGTCAAATGCCGTAAAGCACATCTGTCTCATATTTTCATAAACACCGGTATCTCCGAAATTGTGCCAGAAGCCCAAAGATACTTCCGGCAGCATCAGTCCGCTGTCGCCGCAGCGGTGGTATTTCATGGTTTCGTAACGTGATTCATTTGCGTGATACATAAGAAATCCTCCTTAGTTTGTAAAAAATTTATCATAAATGCCAAATCCAAAGATAAAAAGCACAATCAGCGGCAGAATATAGGTAATGTAGCCGCGCATCCAGTTTTTAATTTTTAATCCTTTTCCGGTATTGGCTTCGGTTGTGTAGTTTTTCCAGCCCCAGCCGTAGCGGCTTGTGCAAAACAGCAGATATACCAGGGAACCGAGAGGCAGGAACAGGTTGCTTACCAGAAAATCTTCCAGGTCAAGCACAGACCCGCCAAAGATTGAAAAACCTTTCCAGTTCCATACATTGTATCCGAGTACACATGGCAGGGAGAGTACAATGATCAGTACCAGATTAACGGCACAGGATTTCTGGCGGCTGCATCCGGTCAGTTCCATACCGCAGGAGATGATGTTCTCAAATACTGCCAGGATTGTGGAAAACGCTGCAAAAAACATAAACAAAAAGAACAGGCTTCCCCAGAGTCTGCCAAGCGGAATATGGTTAAAAATATTCGGCAGGGTGATAAAAATCAGGCTTGGTCCGGAAGTCTGGTCAACATGGAACGTAAAGCATGCCGGAAAAATGATAAGTCCGGAGGTGATAGCAACAAATGTATCCAGAATGGCAATATTTACCGATTCACCAAGCAGAGAGCGTTCCTTTCCGATATAACTTCCCAAAATTGCCATCGCGCCGATTCCAAGGCTTAACGTGAAAAATGCCTGGTTCATGGCACCCGTAATGGTTTTTGCAATACCGATCTGTTTCATCCGTTCAAAGTCCGGGATCAGATAAAAGGCAAGGCCTTCTTTTGCACCATCCATAAAAAAGCTGTTGACCGCCAGAATGATCATGATGATAAGCAAAGAAGTCATCATGACCTTTGTTACTTTTTCCAGACCGTTCTGCAGTCCACGGGAGCAGACAAATACGCCGGCGCAAACAACTACCACCATCCAGAAGCCCATGGTCAGAGGTTTGCTCAGCATTGTGGTAAACTGTCCGGATACACCGTCGGCATCCAGTCCCTGAAACTGTCCGGTGACCGTCATATAAAAATAATGAAGCATCCAGCCGGTGACCGTTGTATAAAACATCATAAGAAGATAGCAGCCGATCAATGTGATAATCCCGTGGATATGCCATTTCTGTCCGGGTTTTTCCAGTGCCTGGTAGGCTTTGACCGGACTTTTCTGGCTGGCACGCCCAACCGCAAATTCCATCGTCATGATCGGGAGTCCGAGAATAATCAGAAACAACAGATAAAACAGCACAAAGGCACCGCCTCCGCCCTGTCCGGCAGTGTATGGAAATTTCCATACGTTTCCGATTCCGATCGCACATCCGGCTGACAGGAGAATGAATCCCAGACGGGATTTTAATTTTTCTCGTTCTTCCATAAAATAATCCACCTTTTTGTAAACATTGTATAAAATACAAACGAAATTATACAATCTGTTGTGAGAAGTTTCAACCCTTTTTGACGAAATTTTACCAGGTATGTGTTGTATTTTTTTACAGATACTAGAGGAGAAGATTGCGGAGTTTTCATGTTCTGTAATCGTCAGAATTATATCAGGAAAGAAAGAGGGTTAAACCATGGTTTTAACAGAAAAAGAGATGGCAACAATTGAGGATCTGCACACACAGGAACTTTCCTGCGTGGAGAAGTACAAACGTTACGGACAGGAAGCAAAGGACCCGGTGCTTCGGGATTTATTCGCTGATCTTGAAAAGAAAGAGCAAAAGCATGTGGAGTCTCTGGAACAGGTCATGAAAGGCAGCGTCCCATCCTGTAACGTCAATGACAGGGATGGAAAGATGTATGAGCCAAAGGCAACATATGATTCCATGACCAATCCGGAAGATAAGAAAAACGATAATTTCCTTGCCACAGACAGCATTGGTTCTGAAAAAATGGTGTCCGGAACGTATAATACCGATGTGTTTGCATTCGGGGATTCCGATGTGCGCAAACTTCTGGCAGATATCCAGGTGGAAGAGCAGAATCATGCGGAGATGCTTTACAAATATAAGACTGTGAACGGAATGTTCTGATATATAAAAAAGAGGGAGGATTTCAGTAATGGAATTCTTCCTTTTTTTGTTATATAATCAGGAGAACAGCAGGGAGAAATACTTTCCTGCAAAGAGAGGAGAAATAAATATGAAGGGAACCAGCTGCGAATACTGTGCAAACTATACATATGATGAAGAGTGTGACGAATATTATTGTGATGTCAATCTGGATGAGGACGAATATTATCGTTTTGTGAGCAGTGATTACAAGGAATGTCCCTATTATCGTTCCGGAGATGAATATAAGGTGGTACGTCATCAGATGTGATATAGAGTAACGGAAAAAACAGAACAGAAGATAATGTGATAAGACAAAAGCAGGTTTTCCACGAAAAGGAA
>OLVX01001252.1_pt1 | contig 22218 bp, 14 predicted proteins | sample 1673271 | NCBI WGS metagenome assembly OLVX01 (sample SAMEA3178939, study PRJEB25190) | human gut metagenome | biome: human gut; feature: human-associated habitat; material: faeces | place: Austria | collected 2013
GAGTAATTTTATCTTACATCAGTTTGGAGGTTTACACAAACTTTGGGATACTCCCGAAGAATCTTATTTACAGAGATTTTCTCATACACTCGTAGCCAGAATTAGTTTCTCCGATCTTTTTTGTTTTTTCTTCTCTTAAATAAAACAATCCAAATAAAAACAACTATTCCAGCCAAAATCAAAGCTAATACATACCATTTTCTTAGCAGATTCTTATTCGTCTTGCTTCTCTGGGTTGAGGATTCATCCGATAAAGAGGTCTGAGATTCTTTTTCTACATCATCTCCTATACTTTCGACTTTATTTTCTTCACTTTCTTCTTTTTCCAGAGACTCTTCTATTTCAGAAGATTCTTTATCATCAAAGGTACTCTCAAACTTATAACTGTTTTCTTCATTGTCAGCTGCCTTCTTTTGATATCCTACTTCTTTCGATTCGAGGATTTCTTCCATTGCTGGCTGAGTTACGGAAACAGTATTCTTTTCAGATCCTGTCCTATTTACATCTGAACTGCTGCCATTATCTGTAGCGGCTTCTTCATTAAAATTTAAAGAATACATAAGTAATCCAAACACTATAGCTGGATGACCAAAAGCATTCTTTCCATTTATTTTTTCTTCATTATTTTTATCCCCCTTATTTGTTTTATCATTACCTGTTTCTGTTCCAGTAGAATTTTTTTCTGCCACCATTACATAAACACTTAGATGATCTGTAATAAAACTCATAAAACCATCTGAGAAAGCTGCGTTCATATCCGTATAGCTTCCGTCTTTTTCCATTCTGTATATTTTGGTAGTGCTTTTATCATAGGTAGTTGGAAGAGGCACTGATACTTTTATTTTTCCTTCCGGCTGTACTTCTTCATTTTCCCTATATAATGTGATGTTATAAATAATAAGAGATTTGCTATTTATAAAATCCTCATAGATATATTTATATTCTGCCTGTGCCGACAAATTTTCAACAAGAAGTGAATCATACACAACAGGTATTCCGGTTACAGTCTCCACGATCACATCCTCCGAAACTACCCAGTCATCATTCGAGTTAACATGGATTTCCACTCCTGGGTTTCCACTGGATGTTGAAAAATTTGTAAATTGTAAAAGTAAGTTTAAATACTCATTAATAGAAAACATTGCCTGCATGACAGCGCCAAAAATACTTGCTTTTGTTTCAAAAATATCCTCTGCAATATCTATTGCAGATTTATCTGCCGCTTCAAGTACATAACCTCCAAAATCAATTGACTTACACTCATACAGAGCATCTATAAATGCATTTGAACAATCTACCATTTTAGACGATAAAAAAGATTCTGTGAATTTTTCCTTTACCTTATTAGAATACTCTTTTAAAAAATTTTTTTTAAAGTCCTCCGAAACTCCCTTCTTGACCAATTCCTTCATTGTTTTTTCCTGAACTTCTTTTGAAAATGCCTTAAAAATTGTGTGTTCCTTTTGCAGTTTTTTCCCTGCTTTTAATAATCCTACGGACTTATCTATACAGTTCAGGTCAATATCTACACTATTATATACCATACACCCAACAGAAGCTTCAGAATTATTCGATATAAATATCTTTCCCCCATCTGGAACAGTTACACTAATTTTTGTATGTTCCGTAAAAAACGGATCCTGATATTGCTTATACCAATCTTTCATAAAATTGCTTATTGTTACAAATAAATTCACGCCACTTTCCATCACCTCAAATATACCAGTTTGATAATTTTCCTTCTTATCTATTCTCTCCACCTGTATCAACTTATTGTTTTTATCATATACCTCCACAGCCGCATAATGTGCCAGATTGTTATATGCATCGAAAGTTACCGTATAGGTTTCATCCGGATTTTTGTATAGATGAAAATTATCCAGTCCCATGTGGGAACTGGTAATAAACCTGTCTGAATCTTCTCCATTTTCTAATGCTGCCAAACTTTTGATATCATAAACATTTAAATTATCAATTACATTGACAATAATAGATACCTTTTTTCCTGTCGGTATATGCCAGAACGTTACTTTCGTACTTCCTTCTTTTAATCCTTCCAGACCGATAGTTGGTCCATACTCATCATAAAGTATCTCTGTTAGCTTTACTACTGTCTCATCTTCGATCGCATAAGAAAAAGAATCCGGTTCCTTTACAGGTTCTTTCCTGCGCACTACCCGAGCACTGACTCCCATTATCTGTCCAATCCCTATCGTACAATCACTATAGGAAGAGTAAATTTTCAAAGATCCCATAATATTATCCGGCGTATCAATCTCTTCTTTATCCTCCCATAAAAAAGCCGGATAATCTGCCGTCATCTTCCAGACATTCTCAAAATCCAACAGATCAAATTTACTGACGTTTCCTCTGTCGTCCTCAGAGAATTTTATGATTCCCTCTCCGCTGATATCCTGTATATCCCTCATATAATAGCAGGATTTAACTGTGCAATTTCCATTAAATGTTACACTGTTAGAAATTTTCCCTATTAAGTCATTGTTGTTTACGATTCCTGCATTATAACAAAACAGAAGAATATTTTCTCCCCACCAGGTATTAGCAGAAAGTCCAACAATTCCGCCACTGCCTTCTGTTCCTGTGATATCTCCCTCATTATAACAATTCTGATATACATGTTCGTTGTTATCGGAAGTATCGCATCTTCCTACAATTCCACCTATATATGTATTTCCCGTTATCTTTCCTTTATTGGTTGCCTCTTCAACGGTTACATCTTCATAATTTGCGATAGTTTGTCCAAATATACCTCCGCAGCAACTACTTCCCTTTACCTCTGCGTAGTTTGCAAACTTTTCAAGAGACATTCCACCACAGTTTAAATTTCTGCCTATACTTCCTGCAATTCCTCCAACATATTCACTTCCGGAAACTATTCCATGATTTTTCAGTTCTTTCAATGTAATCGTTTCTGTGCCACCGCAATTTTCCGGATCATATGCTCCCAGGCTATTACCAATATAGGAATATCCTAAAAAACCGCCAACATAATTTTTCCCAGATATGCTGGCATAATTACTGCTTTCTTTTATCGTTGTTCCATACCATCCGGCAGAGCCTGATTTTCCAATAAAACCTCCTACATTATTTCCAGAACCTTTTACGATTCCATCTGTAATTGAACAATTCAGTATATAAATCCACAATCCATTTCCTACAAAAGCGCCTACATTATCTGATCCGCTAACATAAATATGTGACAATGTTAAATTCTTAATACATGTCAAATTCTTAACAGATGCTGTGTTGAATAATCCTGTATTTTCGCCATCTTTTTTCATACACAGCCCAAATATTGTATAACCGTTTCCATCAAATGTACCGCTAAATCCGTCTATTCCTTCCCACAAATTCTCCGGTAAATTCTCATCGCTCCATTCCTCATCACTTACCGTATTAAGATATATATCCTTTGATAGTTGTACAAATTCACCTGCATAGTCGTTCCCCTTCTTTGTCTGAAGCCGAAGGTATTCCAATTCCTGGCCACAGGAAATAATCCAAGGGTTATCCCTGGTTCCTTCCCCTTGCAATTCTTTTGCAGCTGTACCATCCCATACAACACTGTATTCACTTTGTCTCGAACTGGCCTCTTTAATATTTTCTTCTGTTTCCTCTTCAACAGAATTTCCAGAAACAGCTACTAAATGCTTCCCCTCACATACTTCTGCAAGCATTCCACTCTCTGCCTGTGAACATACTATACAATCACTGTTTACTTTATCCTCATTGCATTCAATATCACAAGTACATTCCGTTTCCTGTTTCTCCGTTTCTGTCGTTTCCTGCTCTGCCGTTTCCTGCTCTGCCGTTTCCTGCTCTGCCGTTTCCTCTTCCGTCCCACCTACTTCAGTTGTTCCCTGTTCGGATGTCTCCTGTTCTACAGTTTCCTGTGCCACTACGGTTTCAGGCTCTTCTGCAAATACAGGTGATACGACAGTTCCTGCTGTTAAACATATTGCTAAAGCATATGCTATTCCCTTTTTTATAGCCTTCGAATACTTCATAGACATTACTTCACCTTCTCCTTCCCCTTTTTGCAAAATTCCGGCATGCACAATAAATGCTATGCCGGAATTCTATCATCGAACTTTTTTGTCATGCGTCGAATTATAGTTCCCGCCTACTGCAGTTTTACCGCAGATTAAATCCGGCATCTCCCATAATAATCTTTGTTTTTCTCTTGTTAACTCGCTTTTTCTCACATTTTCATTTTTTCATAGAGATTGCTTCTAAGTCTATGTCATTCCCCTTGGCCATAAATCATGGATATTCGGATGTTTAGGGTACACAAAACAAGACGTCATCTCATTCTGCTATGATCGGCCTTTCTTTCCCCTACTCCTTACGGCAGCCTAACCTCCCATGTCATACAGGATCTCCTTTACTTCTGGGTCCTTAATTCCTTCGTTCTGCTTATCCATAAAGGGGCGTCATGATGCTCCTTCGCTGAGTCTCTGCTCTGATGGAAATAAATCTGACTTGGCTCTCTATGTTTATGAAATTCTTCTGTTCCTTTCAGCGCCTTTCGGCGGACGTCTCCTGAATCTCACAGTTGGTCTTCTTACGCTGCCTGCCTGTGAATGTCAGAAATCAACTTCTGTGCATCATAGGTCACTCCTTTTGCCAGAATGGCATAAAAGACCCGTATCAGCTTACAGCTGATGGCAATCACGGATTGTTTCTTCTTGAGCGGATTGTTCGCCCTTGTCGTGTAATACTCATGCAATGACTTAAACTCCGGATTCTTCGCTATCAATGGAATTGCCGCATTGAACAGTACTGCTCGCAGCTTACTCCGACCTCTTTTGCTTATGGTCGTCTGTCCTTTGTGCTTTCCAGAGCTGTTCTCCCGTAATGAGAGTCCTGCCAGCTTTTGTATCTGTCTGGGTGATTCGAAACGCCTCACATCACCCACTTCTGCCAGAAATCCGGCTACCGTGATCACTCCTATACCTTTGATGGCAAGCATCTGCTCGCTTTCGGGTATCTTCCTGCACAGCTTTTCTATCTCCTCCATAACGGCGTCAAGCTGTGCCTTTTTGTATTCGTAATCCTCGAGCAACAGTTTCATTTCATACCGGGCCGCCGAAGAGCCTTTCTTTAAGCCGATGCTACGTTTTGCTGTCTCACACAGGGTCGTTGCCCTTTTCATTCCCACAGCCCTAAGCTTTGCATCACGCCAGATTTGATTGATTTTCTCAGCTCCCAGTTCCACGATTGCTTCCGGAGTACAAACTTTCTTTAGAAGCAGCATACTGCTCTGTGCTTCATAGTCCCCAAACACATCTGTGTACTCGGGGAAATATATGGCGAACCATCTGGCAAATCTGTTTTTGATCTGGGTCATCTCCCTGATGAGTCTCTTACGATTGGCCACCATAATTCTTAAATCAGCATACACACCATCCGGTGTATACGGTGCAGAATACCGGCCCTCGGTAACCAGCTTTGCGATCACCTTCGGATCCTTCCTGTCATTCTTGCTTTGGCTGTTGTCATCCAGTTCCTTGGTCTGCTTTACCGCATAAGGGTTAACCATAACCAGGAGGATGCCCTCATCCTCAAGATAAGCGCCAAGGTCAAACCAGTAATGACCTGTCGGCTCGATACCTACGATTGCATCCAGCTTCTTATACTTGTCCTGTAAATGCTGCATCCATGCTTTGAAAGATTCAAATCCTTCTCTGCTGTTGCTGAACGGAAAGACTTTTCCAAGCTCAATGCCTCTCCAGTCAAATGCCCTGGCGTACTGTGTTGTACTTCCGATATCGATTCCGACTACCAAAGTTGATTCTTTTACTTGATTGATTTTTTCATTCTGCTTATAATTCATTTGTGGGTGTCTCCTTTGAACAATGATTCTTATTAACCGCCAAGTTAACAATCATTATTCTATGGGTGGCACTCATTTTTTGCAAACCGGTTATTTGTTACTTAACAGGAATGCTCCTTCTTTGTTCTGATTTACTTGTTCCATATGAATCAGGCCTGGATTCAATTGAGAGCACAAAAACAATTTATTACCATTGCATCAGACTTTCTTTTTTACGCCCTCATATAACGAAACGCTCAGAGGGTAAAATACAGCGAGCAAATGCAAAAAATTTTATTTTTTTGTTTTTGTCTCTCACATATATAAAAGAAGAACGGTGTTTTTACAGGGTGTTGGAGAAATTTTTTTATTTTTGCGCAAAAAAATAGCTATAAGACTCCATTTTCTGAAATCTTATAGCTTTGCTATTAATAATATTTAGTTGTATTTCTAATCATCAATTATTTCCCAGTGTCCATTGGAACCACGACCAACAAATCGGACAATACCTATATCTTTGATGTGACGTTTTACAGTCTTGGAACTTATTCCTAACGTCATTGCCATTTTTTCTGTACTGATTTTATTATCCTTTTTTATCATATTCAATATTTGAATTTCCAACGGATTACTCTCTTTTTTCTGAGGGACATCCTGAGGGACATCCTGAGGGACATCCTGAGGGACATCCTGAGGGACATTGTAATTCAAATTTGGCATCACAACTGTAAACTGGTACCGATCTGATCTAAAAGACGGCTTTTTACTTTCGTCATAGTTGATCTGAAATTCATAGCCGCCGATGATTTTTCCGAATCCACTACCTTTACGTTCCATATATCCCAGCCGATTAAATATATCTGCCAAAACCGGGTTTCTTCTCGTTGACGGAACTGTAAGCGGATCTCTGTCCTGAATAATGGAACCGTCCGGCATGCCTCCTGGCGAATAAATTTCCATACGATCATCGTAAATATCAATATGCACTTCACTACCATTCACCAGATAATCTCTATGAGCCAATGCATTAACCAACGCTTCATGGTAACTACGTTCTACATATTCCGGCATTTCTTCTCTGGAATTAGCAGTCTTTCTCCACATTAATTTCGCATTTCTCTTAATAAAAGCTTCTCCATTATCAATTAATGACAATACACTTCCAGAATATTCCGCATCGTCAAATGCATCTATTGTACCACCGCTTTTATTTAATCCATTCCACCGGGTACAAAATAATCTTGACCATCGAATAGGGCTTTCATCTACAACCAAGGCCCCGGCATTTGTCAAATATCCTTGCTCATTCGCCAACCCAAATGATATAAGATCTTTCTCATCAAAACTATTTCCTGTCCATTTTTTATATCTTTCCCGGAGTTTGGAAAAAGCAAAATCTTCCACCTTATACGTAGAAATCTGTGAATCATAAGATGTATTTCTACCGCGCAATACCAGTCTTTTCAATTCCGTTGATGTTGCTTTCACACTCTCGTTTCCAACACGAACATATGCTTCCAGCACACCATCACCCGAATAATAGTACGGTGTCTCTTCACCTTTGAAAATATCCAGTATAATTAATACTTTTCCATCTTCGACCTGTTCAAATCGAAGACGAAATTCTGGAACTGGATCCATCCTTGTCTTAATGATTTCACTTATTTTCTCAGCATCGCTATTCGGATTCTCAAGTCCTACAATTTCATCATTATCGGCTATTCCAAAGATTAATGCTCCACCAAGTGCATTTGCAAAAGCACTTACGCTCTTACACCAACTCTTTGGTTTCTTCGCTTCCAAAGATAGCTTTTTGTCATATTCAGTTGCTTCACCGATTAATTGTTTTATATCCAAGCTTTTCACCCACTTTCTACTAAATTAGACATATTCCCAACTCTTTTCATTATATAAGTCCAACTACATCTTTTGAAAATACTCCTCCGCAATCTTATCCAACTGAGCTGCAATTAATTTAAACTCTTTATTCAAATCCAATGTTTTTTCACTAATCTTATTTCCACTCATTACATAACTGCAATCTGGCGTGATTGCTTCCTCTGTTTTTGCATATAACAACATTCCAGATTCTCGGCAGATATATTCCAGTGCTCTTGGAAAGACTGGATTGCCTCCCACTTATACTTTTCATCTTTCCAATGATTTGGAAAATATTTTTTATAAGCAGCAATAACCGCTACTAATTTTTCTTGATCAAACATTTGCATCCTCCATCTAATATATTCCGTCTATAAAGATATAAAAATTATAATCTATCAACATTTTCTTTTCAATTCGATTTATTCACAGAAAAAAGCCATAAGATTTCTCTTTCCAAAATCTTACAGCTTTTCTATCATATTGCGTCCCCAATATCATCTATATTTACATGTAATATCTGCACAAAATACCGTGGGTTATTTCCGGGTTATTTTCTAACCGCCTATGCCCTCTACTGGCTTTTTTGGCGAAGCTTTTAAAGAGTGCCGTGGCAGATGAAACATACTCTAATCATAATTTCTCATATCCTTTTAATACCTTTCAATACCCAAAAGTTCTGTACACATCAATAATATTGAAACGATATATAATTTTTAATTTTTTCTCATTACACCTTATATTTTAACATTTCTTCTCTCGCAAAAGGTGCAAAAAAAGGTGCAATTTTTCAACTTTTACACCTCGACATTCTGGTGCTAGAAGTTAAAAAGATTCTCACCTTCCTCTTCCAGTTGCAAAATATCTGCGGCTTTTTCCTGCATAACTTTTTCATTTCCCACTTCTATCCCCTTACCCATTTCGTCTTTTGTTTTTCCGATATTCACTTGGTGCGGTTTTATAGCGTTCTTTAAACACTCTGTTAAATGTTCTCTGACTGTCAAAACCGCTGTCCAGACAGATATTCAGGATCGTATCACTGGTATTTACCAATCTTGTGCATGCATAACTTAATCTGGCATCATTGAGATACTGATTGAAATTACGGTGAAATGTTTTAGAAAATACCCTGGATAATACATACTTGCTCACTCCAAGATCGCGTGCCATATCTTCCAAAGAAAACTGTCTCCTGAAATTTCCTGATATATAAGATACAGTACGATAAATTAAGTCATCACTTCCCACACAACTTTTTTCCACCAATTCCATTTTTCCTATACATCTTGCCAGCACAATTTGAACATAAGCTTGAACAATCATAGGTTCGTTTTCTTCCATTTGGATAATCGCCTGAATTGCATTATAAACATCTGGTTCAATCTGCCCCGCACGAATAACCGGATATTTAGGAGCATATCCTTGTATTTTATCTTTAAATACTCCTGCAAAAGAAGACGGAACCAAGATATAATCCGCCCGGCTCGTTTTTTCTGAAAACACTTGATAATGATGAATAATATCAGAAAAGACAAATCCGATATCACCCTTTTCCATATGATATAATTCCTGCCCCACTCCCATCTCAAGTGTTCCTTCCGTTACGCACACAATCTCCAATGCATTATGTAAATGTGGAGATACATGTTTTGACACTCTTTGCGCCGCATATACCTCTTCCTTTGTTTCCTTAAACGTCAAATGCATTGATACATCTCCCCTTTATTACTTAATTGTTGATTTCCTCTGCAACATTTGTCTACATTTTCTTTTAATTTGGCAAGCATTCTTATCCAGCCTGTCCTATAATGAACTTGCAAACAAGGAAAGGAGGAATACAAAATGAGCAAATTCAAAAATTATATGAACAACCTTTTAGCTTTCTATAAAGAATACTTTGAGCATGTATATCATGCATAATCTGGCTAAAAGGACTATTTGTGAAAACTGAATACTGAAAAAGTAGACCACTTCACAAATGTGAAATGGTCCTTTTTTTATATGCACTCCAAAAATTTTTTGAAGGCATCTTGTCCTTCCGGTGTTCTTTTGTAAACACCTGCGCATTCCAGCACTTTTGCAAACACAAATCCTATTTCCTTTTGCACGATTGCATGAATATTGTCGTCTGTGATTTCATAGTTTGGCAGCCATTTCTCTGCCCACTCTGCATGTGATTTTGTCAAATCGCTTTCCCGCAGATCCTCATTCTGCAGAATTCTACGTTCCAGCTCCGCCATTTCCATTTGCAATCTAGCTGGGAGAACTGCCAGTCCCATCACTTCGATCAAACCAATATTTTCTTTTTTTATATGGTGATATTCCGGATGTGGATGATACACACCTAACGGAAACTCTTCTGTGGTAATATTATTTCGTAACACTAGGTCTAATTCAAACAGATCTCCTCTCTTTCTCGCAATTGGTGTGATCGTGTTATGTGGTACTCCATTGGTTTCGCTGAAAATAAATGCTTTCTCATCTGTATATCTGCGCCAAAGCATTAAAATATGATCTGCAGCCTTTACTATTGATTCGGTAATTTCTCCCTGCAGGCGAATCACAGACATAGGCCATTTTACAATTCCTGCATGAACGTCCGGAAATTGTTTTAATGAAAATTCCGTCTCATATGGAGCCTTTGCCATTGCAAATTCGTATCCGCCTCCTTGAAAATGATCATGGCTCAGTATAGAACCACCTACTATCGGGAAATCTGCATTCGATCCTGCCGTATAATGTGGAAACTGCCGCACAAAATCCAACAATTTGGCAAAAACCGCTTTATCAATTTTCATTGGAATATGTCGATCATTGAAAACAATACAATGTTCGTTATAGTACACATACGGCGAATACTGTAAATTGTACTGTTCTCCACACAATGTAATCGGAATAATTCTGTGATTTTGTCTTGCCGGATGAGAAATATGTCCGGCGTAACCTTCATTTTCCTTGCATAGCAAACAACTCGGATACCCCGATTTTTTTGCTTTTCCTGCCTTTGCAATATCACGAGGATCTTTTTCCGGTTTTGATAAATTGATGGTTATATCCATTGTACCAAATTCTGTATTTGCTGTCCATTTCTCATCCTTTGCAATTCGATCTTTTCTAATATAATTTGTTGCCTGGCTAAACTGATAATAAAAATCTGTTGCAACTTTAGGAGATATATTGTATTTATCCCAAAACTGCCTGCGAACCACAGAGGGATGGGGTGTCAATATTCCCATAATCTTTGTATCAAACAAGTCCTTTTCCGTAATTGTTTCTTCCTCCAGCATCCCCTGCCGACATGCATATTCCAACATATCGTTTAAAATCTGTGACAATTCTCTTTCTGATCTAACCTCTTTCGCTGTTCCTTCATGCTCTGTCAATTGAAATAATTCCAGAAGGCGATTCGTCACATATACTTCATCTTCCGGATCAACCAATCCCTGGTTCAATCCATACGCCACAAGTTCATTGATATACTCATTAATCATGACACTCCCCCCCTTTACACATTCTGATATCCATTTGGATGACTTTTATGCCATTTCCATGCCGTACCGATAATTGTTTCCAAATCTGCATATTGCGGATTCCATCCTAACACTTCCCTTGCTTTTGCACTGGAAGCGATCAACATAGATGGATCTCCTGCTCGACGTGGTTCTTCCTTCGCCGGAATTGGATGTCCTGTCACTTTTCTTGCAGTTTCCACAACCTCTTTTACCGTAAAACCAACTCCACCTAATACTAAAATGCTACCCATAACCATTCCTCCTTGTCTTTTTTGAGTATCTTACATCACTTGAATTCCACCATATTTGCGAATTTTAAGTACATCACAAGCACCATCTCCAAACACCTTTTCCATCTCTGTTTTATATAATGTAACAATATCATTTGGTACAAATGCCTGTATTGTTCCGGCAAAGCCACCACCATGCACCCTGTTTGCTCCCTGCACGCCTAAAATCATATCACTGACAGCCAATGCAATAGAAACATTCTGATGTTCCACATCATGGCACACATACACATTCTGCAAATACTTATAAGAAGAATCACCTGACTCTTTAACTAATCTTAAAAATTCTCCAAATCTATTCTCTCTCAATGCTGCCACTTCTTTTTGCACTCGCTCATTTTCACACACATAGTGAATTGCTCTAAGTGCTGCTCTATCACCAGCCTTTTCCCTGATTCCTGACAAATTTGCAAGTATTTCTTTTTTTGAAACTTGTCCAAGCACTTCTTTTCCAAGACAGGCTGCTGCTTTTTTCATTTCTTCCGGAATTGCTGCATACTCCGCTGTCAAATCAGCATGGGAGCCTTTCGTATCTGTAATACAAAGACTATATCCCTGAGCATCCAGATCAAACTCAATCCGCTCTACAAAAGGTGCGGTCGGATTCTGAAAATTGATATGTGCCAAGCTGCCTACAGAGCATGCCATCTGATCCATCAAGCCACAAGGTTTTCCAAAATATACATTTTCCGCAAACTGTCCAATCATGGCGATTTCAATCGGCGAAATTTTACCATCATTAAACAGATAGGATAAGATGGTTCCCATCAACGTTTCAAATGCAGCCGAGGAAGATAATCCCGCTCCGATCAGCACATCACTGGTGACAAAAGCCTGAAAGCCTCCTATCTGATACCCATATTCTTTTGTTTTTGCTAATACCCCTCGAATCAGTGCATTTGTTGTTACCGCCTCGTCCTCTCTCCTGTCCAGATCATCCAAATCTATCGTAATCAATTCATACCCATCCGATATAACTTTGACGCATGGTTCTTTTAATTTCTGCACAATAGCAATCGCATCATTGTTGATGGACGCCGCCAGCACCTCTCCACATTGATGGTCTGTATGATTTCCACCAATCTCGCTTCTTCCCGGTGCACTAAAGACAGATACCTCACCTTCACCAAAATGTACCGTATAACTCTCCACTGCTTTTATATAACGATTTCTTTCATACGATATCTTCTTTTCATCTACATAGATATCTTTCAGTTTTGCATCATACAATCCATCTTTTAATTTTTTCACTAAATCCTGTGTCACCACAAAACCCATCTCCTTTTCTTTTCCTTTCGTAACAAAAAGCATTGCCTGTAATTGTTTATTCAATTAAGACAATGCTTTCCTGTTACCAATTTCTGCTCATTACTGCTGAGCGGTTTCTACTGTAATTCCCTTTTCTTTTTTGATCTTTGCATTTGTCTCCTCCACATTCATTCTGGAAAGGATAAACATAATAAGTACATCAAAGATCAGTGGCAGCCAAAGATACATAAACTGCATCATATTCAACGCGGACTGTGGCTGTACAGCATGTGTTCCCACATAGCCACTAAGTTCTAAGAGCCATCCTACGACCGCCGTTCCAATACCTCCGCCAATCTTAACGCCAAGTGAAGTACAGGAATACATCGTACCCTCCACATGCTTTCCCCGTGTCAGGTAGGTATACTCGGAACAAGATGCGATCACTGCATTCATGTCTCCCTGCCAAGGTCCCTGTCCTAATGCTGCTAATGCTGTAAATGCCATCATCAAAGGAATACTTCCCATATATCCGGCAACAACAACAAGAGCTCTGCCAATCACGGCAAGGATGTAACCTCTCAAGTTCAGCTTATACATACCATTCCACTTTCCAACCAGTGTTGGTGTAAAGATTAATGCAATGATAAGAGGAATGTTTACCGCCCAGGCAAATTGTCCAAACAGATTTTTGTTTTTCAAAACCCAGGTCATATAATAAATACCAGCACCGATCATTGCACTGTATAACTGCTGCAAAATATAAGTACCACAGATCATCAGATAAAATTTATTCTTTACCAGCAGCTTGAATGCCTGAACCAGCCCATATTTTTCCTCTTCACCTGTTGTGTCTCCTTCATTTAATTCCTCTTCCGGAAGTTCTTTAACAGATAATGCGGAAATAGTATTCACAACTAATCCGATCACTGCATAAATAATTGCAACCATACGCCATGCGGCTGCATCTCCACCACATTTTGCAACAAATCCAACAGTAACTGCTTGAATCAGAAGACTGGTTGAAAAAGCAAAAATGAAACGGTAAGAACCCATCTGCACACGCTCTTTACTGTTCTTGGTAACAAGTGATGTCAGAGCAGAATAAGCAATGTTATTTGCCGTATAAAACACGCCATTCAACAGCGTATACGCAATAAAGAACCACGCATACTGTGCCGTCCTGCCAAGACTTGTTGGAACTGCAAAACAGGCTACCAACGTAATTGCACAACCAATGTAACCATACAGCATCCATGGTCTTGCCTTTCCCATCTTACTATGCGTCTTATCAATCATTGATCCAAAAAAGATGTCTGTAAACCCATCGAGTAATTTGGAAACGGCAATCAGTGTTCCCACTATACCGGATGCCAATCCAATCGTATCTGTCAGATATACCATCACAAATGATGTCAGGAATGCATACACTACATTTCCCGCAATATCACCAGATCCGTATCCTATCTTGTTGTACCATTTTAAGTATTTCTTTTCCTCCATAAGAATCGCCCCTTCACTATTTGTTATTTAGAAACCATTTGCTTTGATTATCAGTGTCTTGTATTATCCTTTTACAAACGGAATTAATTCAAACTGAAACTGAAATGCTTCCTCATCAAACCGATATTTATCCATGACATCCGGTCCGCAGCTATTTGAACCAATTCCATTCATTGCATAATCCATACAGAATATGGTGCTATCCGATCCTTTCAATTCATAATTGTGCGATACCCGTTCCAACTCCTCCTGTGTATAAACAGAAGCGTTAAACGAAAATGGATTCTTTGAAACTGCTGCAATTCCACATTGACCATTTGTAAGCTCTACATAATCACAGTCATAATGGCTTCCATTCTCCTGTGGACGAATATAATCTTCATGCATCTGAGCCACCTTCGAACGGAACAATCCATGACAGGAAGCCTGGTGTTTATCCCGGTAGCTTTCCTGTGGTCCCATTCCAAAATAAGTAATCTCATCCATTTTCTTATTCAAAAACATCCGAATTCCAAACCTTGGCAGATCCGGGAATTCTTTATCTTTTACTGCCTCTATAACCGCCTCTATTTTCCCGTCTTCATTGATCTTCCATGTCATTTCCACATCCAAAATCTTTTGTACGGTATCAGCTACTACTGCCAGATGCTCCATGATCAGCACACCGTGCTTGTTCTGAAGCACCTCTATACGGTATGCTCTGGTATAGGCAGCATCATAATGTGCCTTTTCCCATTCCAGTTTTATATACATATCGTTATCCGTCGGAGCCCGCCAAATATTCAATTCCATTGGATGGTTAATATAACTTCTTCCGGCAAACTGCATGTCCTCAAACAATCCGGTACGCTTATCTAAAACATAAATAAAATCCTTTGCCTGTAACACGATCTGCTTATCGTTTTCCTTAACAGCAATGGTTCCCATTACTTTTTCCTGCTCCAGCCACTTTACAGCCTGTCTGTTTCTATCATCCTCATTTGCAAGCTTCATTTCATCAAAACCTAATTCATACCCCTGTTCAAGCAACGGCATTTCCTTTTTCAACCGGTAAATAAGCTTCAGATAAATCTTACCGGTATTTGGGACCTGCAGCTTCAACTCCACTTCCGCATCGCTATGGGGTGATGCAACAACATTTGCCAGTTTTCCTTTTTCCACAGTCAAGCCATCCTGTGTCATTTCATAGAAAATATCCACATAATCCTTCAAATCATCAAAATCCATATAATTGTGAAGAACCATCTGTCCGTTTTCTTGGTCATAAGATACGATTCTCACCGGACGATAGACATTTTTATATTCCAGCAGTCCCGTATGCGGCGTACGATCCGGATAGACCAGCCCGTCCATACAGAAATTGCCATCATGAATGGTTTCTCCATGATCCCCTCCATAATAATATCTGGTCTTTCCATTTTCTGCCGTTCCATGTGCGATTGCATGATCACACCACTCCCAGACAAACCCGCCACACATCCGGTCATCCTTATGAATCATCTGAAAATAATCTTCAAAATCTCCCGGTCCGTTTCCCATACTATGGCAGTATTCTACCAGCAGAAACGGTTTGCTTCCGTCTTTTTTCAGATAATCCTCTATCTCCTGCAGTGACGGATACATTCGGCTGTAAAGATCCAAATTGTCATAATCATAGGTAATATCATAATTACGGTATCTTGCACTTTCGTACTGCGTGATCCTGTCCGGATCAAACTTCTTTGTCCATGCAAGCGCCTTTTCAAAATTACATCCATACGCACTTTCATTTCCCATAGACCACATTACAATGCTTGGACGGTTTTTGTCTCTCTGTACCATAAGCTGGACACGGTCCACAATTGCCTTTTCCCATGCCGGATCATCTGCAATCTTTTCATTCCAACGGTGAAAACGGTTCTGGTCTGTATCCTCCTTCCGGTACAGCATAAATGGTCCATGTGCCTCAATATCCGCCTCGTCAATCACCATAAATCCATATTCATCGCACATCTGATAAAACTGCGGTGCGTTCGGATAATGGCTGGAACGAATCGCATTAAAGTTATGCTGCTTCATCAGCATCAGATCCTTTTTGATCTGCTGGATACTGATTACAAACCCCGTCTCCGGATCAGAATCATGGCGGTTGACTCCACGAAATTTAATCTTTTCTCCGTTAAAATAAACAACTTTGTCCTTAATTTCAATCGTCCGGAAACCAATCCGATCAACGATCACTTCATCCGGCATTGTCAAAATAACCTGATACAAATAAGGATTCTCCGCATTCCATAAAACCGGATTTAACACGGTCAGTTCTAACACACCATTCTCTGCTGTTTCCCCTCTTGCTACGACTGCTCCATATTTATCTTCTATAGTAACTTTCGTTTCCACTGGTTCTGCAAAATGCATATCCAATTTCACAACAACGCTGTCTTTTTCTACATCTGTCGTAATGTGATAATCTCTGATTGTCGTTTCCGGTCTTTTCAGCAAATAAACATCTCTGAAAATGCCACTCATCCGAAACTTATCCTGATCCTCCAAATACGATCCATCACACCATTTGAGCACCAGAACCGCTAATGTATTTTCCCCTTCATTCAACAAGTCTGTTACATCAAATTCACTGGTAGCGTGAGGCACCTGACTGTATCCGGCATAAGCACCATTTACCCATACATAAAAACAGCTATCGACACCTTCAAAATTCAGAAATGCTTTTGATGCCTTTTCTTCTCTGTGATATTCAAAGTTATGAACATATGCTCCACATGGAATATCCTGTGGCACATATGGTGGATCGAATGGAAACGGATAACGAATATTCGTGTACTGATGCGTGTCATAACCATCCATCTGCCATACACCCGGAACAGTTACCTGATCAAACCCGGAAACATCATAGCCTTTCTCATAAAATGATTCCGTTACATCATAAATGCTGTTATAATACTGAAACTTCCACTCTCCGTTTAACAGCTGAAAACGATCCGATCTTTCCCGATGCTCCACTAGATCATTCATACGAACTGATGCCGGAATGTAATATGTCCTTGCCGGCATTGTCTTGTCATGCATAACATTCAAATCTTCATAAAAGCGTGGTACGAGCATTGTGTAATCCTCCTTTAATATATATTTTTTTATTCACCGCATTAGGCAATCAATAAAATACCTTCTGTGTCTCATTATCTTCCGTCCTTGTATTACCTTGAAACCATCATACATTTTTGCAAAGAAAATGTCTATAAACAAAAATGGACAAAATATGCACAAAATGATACACTAAAGTGAATGCAGTTTTATCTGCAGACCAATATTGACTGCTTGCAGTCAGACATTTCACTTTCCAAAGGAGGACTCAAAATGTATATAAATTCCGGTTATCACAACCACTCCCTTATCGACTTCAAAGACAAAAGCCGACCACTTATTGTAGGAAGCTGTGGCACCTATCGCCTATCCTCACACCCAAAGCTTCCAACTTATCGTCCCAGAGGAAGACTTGACTTTCAAATCATCTATATAGCAGCCGGACGAGCTCATTTTCATTTTGACAACGCAGATGACGATACTGTCGTTACAGCAGGAAACATAGTACTTTACCGCCCCAAGGAATTCCAGAAATATGAATACTATGGCATTGATAAAACAGAAGTTTACTGGGTGCATTTTACCGGAAGTGATGTAAAGAACATTTTAAGAAATTATGGTTTCCCGAATGACCAGCGTATCTTCCATGTTGGAACATCTCTGGAATACGAACGTATTTTTAAACGAATTATTTTAGAATTACAAAGATGTCAGGAGGACTACGAAGAAATGCTGACACTACTGCTGCGCCATTTACTGATTATTTTTCACCGGGAGCTTACTCGTAAACATGTACTAAAAAACGAATACCTCGATCATGAAATGGATACTGCAGCGTCCTATTTTAACGAAAACTATAACCGTGATATCAACATCGAAGAATATGCTACTTCCAGAGGAATGAGTGTCAGTTGGTTTATTCGGAATTTCAAAAAATTCACTGGTACAACACCAATGCAGTTCATCACCTCCATCCGAATCACTAATGCTCAGATGTTATTGGAAACCACAAATTACGCCGTAAATGAAATTGCACACATTGTCGGTTATGATAACCCACTGTATTTTAGCCGACTGTTTCATAAACAAAAAGGTTGTTCGCCATCCGAATATCGAAAACTTTTAAAATGAACCAATAAAAGAGGCTCTTTAAATGAATGATTCTCATTAGAGTCTCTTTTAATCCTATCATGTTATTTACGGCACTCTACTTTCCCGCCATCTCCATCCACATTAGTGTTAGCATCCCCTTCATTTCTAATATCAACATCTCTACATAATATATCAATTATTATATCACCACATCCACTAATTTCCCATAAAAAAGAAATATTTTTTAATGTTTAAATATGGTTTTAAACAAATCATATTTACTAAAACAAAAAAGCAAAAGCTAAGAGTTGGAATAATACTTCTACCTCTCGACTTTTGCTTTTAATTCAACTTATTCCACACATCCACATAATCCTGCAAGTTGCCCGGACATATTGCTATGCCCACATAACTCGCCAGCTCTTCCCTTGCAAACCTAGCAAGGATTCCTGCATTCACAGGCTCATCAAATACCACCTGTGACTCTACCTTTTTACAATTTATCACCAGTTACTTTCTATCCATGTCCGTTACGACAACTGCATCTTTTTCGCTGTCGTAAAAGTATATGTTATACACCATTTTCACCTCTCACTTTTTGACATGGCAAATGTTTATCTGCCATGTGATTTTTTCATCATAACCCGACTTCCATTTTCATTCAAAAAATCATTCGAAATTGGTGCTATAAACCTGTCGTAATGCAAATTTACTATGCAAAAAAATTAGTATTTATATATTTATCTTTCGTTTCAATAAATCTTTATTCAAGGTATGTATCAAATTTTCTTCCGTAGGAATTAACTCAAAACTATTCATAGCCCTTCCCTCTTTTGTAAAATATTTTGCAACTGTCGATTGCGTTTTTTGATTATTTTCACAATATATTTCAAAAACTTAACATACTGATTTGGATCCAACTTTAGTAACTTTTCAACAGTATCATATTCATCGTTTTCAATAATTTCATCTATGAATGCATTGCTATAAATCTTATCATAAATCAATTCTGTAAATTTAGCATGCCGTTTATAATATATATTAGGTATATCATAGCAGTGCGCCATTCCTCTATTTACATTCGCCCCCGGCCATGTAGGAATTATGTTCCCAATATCATAGTAATGTTCTAAAAATTCTTTTATTTCTGGCAAATTATTTACATCACTAAATTGTGGATAATTCTCACTTAAAAACTTATCTGAATACAGATGCTGTCTTGTAACGCCAGTTTCATCTTTCACTATAATATCGGTTCTCACATTTTCTACAAATAGTTGTCGGTAATGTATAAACACGCCAATAGCATATACTCCTCTAAAGGAGAATAATACATCCGGACATTCCCATTTCAGTTTATTGATTTTATCTTCATTATATTTTTCAACAGATTGTCTCTTTTGAAAAAAGTCTTCTACCGATTGCACTTTCATTATTAACACTTCCTCCTAGTTTATGGTAAGTATATTACATTAAGATTCTGTATATCCTCCAATTCCTTTTGTTTTTCATTTCTTGCCAAAAAGAATATTTTATTTGCGACAATATCAGCCGCTCTAACCAATAATTTTGATTTTGAGTTACAATATTCTAATTGAACATCCTTCATTTTCATAAATATGGGTGGATAATATGTATCATATCTATAATTGTATGTTCCAAGCCTAAATTCCTGTTCTAACGCTTCTTTCAATTCATATCTGCCATTAGTCGCCGTTGTATGCTCATCCACATAAAAATATAATCTTTCAACCTCATCCGGAGTAATGATTCTATCTTGAATCAACTTCTCAAATGCTCTTTTTACAGCAATTTTATATGCATAATCAAGGTAACGTTGCTTATCTTTCTTACTCAGATATATTCTATCAAGTACGTTCTTCTCTTGAATAACAACACCGAACTTATAACATCCATTTAATGACCTAAATAATTTTCCTTTTTCTTTATTAGTAATTTGTGTTGCTTTCAATTCATAATCAGCTGCAACCCCTTTATTCACCCGAAGAATCCTCTCAACACTGGAATATTTTCTTGACCAATTTTCTTTGTCTTCTGTTCCCAAAAAAATTAGTCCGCCAAAAACAAAATAATCATTGTGTTCTTTATCAAAAACTCCAGACTCATCTGAATAAATATAAATATTCATAACAAAGTCCTCATTTCATTTATAAAATAAAAAAAGCCACCAAAATGGTGGCCTCATGATCGACGATATTGCATATCGCTTAAACGCTAATTCGATATCATGAGTATACAGCGTATCCCTACCTGCAATTATATTATATGCCATTACCACCAAAATTACAATAGAAAAATTGTGAATTTTTTGTTTATTTCAAATCATATTTATCAGATTACCTACGTTATAAAATACTAACAAAAACGATTGTGAACTAAAACCCACTTAACATAAAAAGGCTGGACTCAATCACAGCCTGGTCCCCTCTGCAAAAAGCATCGGGCAACTCTGTTATATTAATAATATTCAAAATCACAGAAAATGCAAGCATTTTATTAATCGAATAATAATAAGTGGTATTTGCAACATTGCTTTCAATAATTCTAATATACGTATAAGAAAGAACAATTACAAAAAGCCCCAATACAGGGGTTTCTTGTAGTTATAAACTTGACAGCGGTGGTATTTTATTCATAATGTCAAGGATAATATCCGAATTTTTGAAATCATTCCTTAGCCGTTCTAGTTCTCTTGGGTCTTTTGCATAATATTTAATGAGCCTGTTTTCATATAAAACCATATAGTTAGCATCTGTAGAACCAATACCTACTTCAAACATTACACCGTTAAGCTTTATCTTATGAGGTTATAAAAATCGGTCAATAATATACTGAATCCAAGCTTCATAATGGTAGAACCTTTTGTTGCCATTCCAGATAAGAAAATTTCCGTCATCTCTTTTATCAATTGCAAAATGGCACCATCTGGTAACTGCCATCAAATTCTTATTCCCGTAGCTTTTGTCTTCGGGATTAACATATAATTCACCTTCATATCCTAAATCACCATAATAGCTGTAGTCTTTCCAGTTATAGTAGCTTTCTTTGATTTTTTCTACATCTCGCTCAATGTGAATTGTTCTAAAAAACTTACTAAGATAAGTCAAAAGGTATGGTGTCGCATTATCTGAAAATTTATATTCGCCATAAAATTTTGTTTTATAAACGCTCATACAATCCCCCCACTTTCTTAGATGTAGATGTTGCAATTAAGTTTTTCTCAAAGTCGTATATGAAGAACTTTTGAACGTAATCATCTAAAAATGCAAATTCGCCATTTAATGCATGTTCATAGAGTTTACTAAGCAAATCATCATTTTCTTTTAGGTCGTTCTTTAGAAAGACGTAGAAAACTGCTTTACCATCCGCAAAGCCTGAAAGATTGAAAATTAAAGCATTTGGAGCATACTTGTAAAAAAATTTTTCAATTCTAATACCAGTTATAATGGCTCAGTTGTCAAGATAAAAATTTGATATTTTTATCTTGAACTGATATGTTGACGAGTTACATGGAAAATGTGTGAAGCATCTTCCGGATTTTTATATTATGCGGCTGCTCTGGCTGCCTCCAGAAGCATTACCGGATAGTATACCTCGGCAGGTCGTTTGTTCCCAATGGACTGATGGCTTCTTTCAAAGTTATAGGTGTAGATATACCTTCCGATGGCTTCTCTTGCTTCTTTGAGATTAGCATACTCCGTAAGATATGCTTCCTCATACTTGAAGCTGCGGAACCAGCGTTCAATCATGATATTAT
>OLVX01001260.1_pt1 | contig 22161 bp, 18 predicted proteins | sample 1673271 | NCBI WGS metagenome assembly OLVX01 (sample SAMEA3178939, study PRJEB25190) | human gut metagenome | biome: human gut; feature: human-associated habitat; material: faeces | place: Austria | collected 2013
TGCCGGAGATGCGCACTCGCACGAAGATGAAGAATGTCGCAAGCGACCGTGCTCGGCGCGAGAATGTGCCAAGGCACATTCTTTTTATACAAAATATTTAGGACAATTATGGAAAAAGAGAGGAAGAGAGTCAAATGAGAACAACACTTACAATTGCAGGAAGCGATTCAAGCGGAGGAGCAGGTATCCAGGCAGATATCAAAACAATGATCAGTAACGGAGTCTATGCTATGAGCGCAATTACGGCTCTTACTGCACAGAATACAACCGGAGTTACCGGAATTATGGAGGTAACGCCGGAATTCCTAGGAGAACAGCTGGATAATATTTTCACGGATATTTACCCGGATGCAGTGAAGATTGGAATGGTATCTTCAAGTGGTCTGATCACAAAGATCGCAGACAAATTAAAAGAATATGATGCGAAAAATATTGTAGTTGATCCGGTTATGGTAGCAACAAGTGGAGCAAGACTGATCAGCGAGGAAGCGATTGATGCGCTGAAAAGCTGCCTGCTTCCGATGGCAACCGTTCTGACTCCGAATATCCCGGAAGCAGAAGTGCTTGCAGGTATGAAAATCCAGTCGCAGGCGGATATGATAAGAGCAGCAGAAGAGATCGGCACCAAATATCACTGTGCAGTTCTTTGTAAGGGCGGACATCAACTGAACGATGCCAATGATCTGCTGTGGAGAGATGGTGGATATAAGTGGTTCTACGGAGAGCGGATCGACAATCCGAACACGCACGGAACGGGATGTACTTTATCCAGTGCGATCGCATCAAATCTTGCAAAAGAATATGATTTGGATGAGTCAGTAGAACGTGCGAAGAAATATATATCCGGAGCACTTGCAGCAATGCTGGATCTTGGTAAGGGCAGTGGTCCGATGAATCACGGATTTGCAATTAAAAATGAATATACAGAAAGCAAAGTGGAGGAATAGAAGTATGAATGAAAAGAGAACCTCTATCTTTGAAAATGGACTGATCTGGTTTGGGGCAGGCGTGTCACTTGCAGAGATCCTGACCGGTACTTACTTTGCACCGCTTGGATTCGGAAAAGGAGTTCTGGCGATTATTATTGGTCATATCATAGGATGCATGATGCTTTTCCTTGCCGGAGTAATTGGTGGAAAGACCAGACGAAGTGCAATGGAAACAGTAAAAATGAGTTTTGGCGAGAAGGGAGGAATCTTCTTCTCCTTCCTGAATGTGCTGCAGCTGGTTGGCTGGACAGCGATTATGATTTATGATGGGGCACTTGCAGCAAATGGTGTTCTTCATACCGGCAGATGGGTATGGTGTATGGTGATCGGTGCACTGATCATCTTATGGATTGTGATCGGAATCACAAATCTTGGCAAGATCAATACGGTTGCAATGGCTGCTTTATTTATCCTGACACTGGTACTCAGCAGAGTGATCTTTGGTGACGGATCGGTAGCAGGCTCAGGCGGAGATGCCATGACGTTTGGTGCAGCAGTAGAGCTTTCTGTTGCCATGCCACTTTCCTGGTTGCCACTGATTAGTGACTATACAAGAGAAGCAAAAGAACCGGTAAAAGCAACCGCAGTCAGCACCGTTGTTTATGGAGTTGTCAGTTGTTGGATGTACGTGATCGGTATGAACGCTGCAATTTACACAGGAGAGTCTGATATTGCAAGTATCATGGTAAAAGCTGGACTTGGAATAGCAGGACTTCTGATCATTGTATTTTCTACCGTTACGACAACCTTCCTGGATGCTTACTCAGCAGGAATTTCGTCAGAGTCAGTATTTTCAAAAATCAATGGGAAATATGCAGCAATTGTTGTAACTGTGATCGGAATGATCGGAGCAATCATTTATCCGATGGACAACATTACCGATTTCCTGTACCTGATCGGTTCTGTATTCGCGCCGATGATCGCAATCCAGATTGCGGATTTCTTCATTCTGAAGAGAAAGGACAGCCTGGAAGTATCTCTGGATGTCATGAATGGTGTAATCTGGGTGATCGGTTTTATACTTTACCGTATTCTGATGAATGTGGATATTCCGCTTGGAAATACACTCCCGGATATGGTCATTACCATCGTGATCTGTATTCTTGCAAGAAAATGTATAAAGACAGAAAAATAGCTTTGAAAGAAAATGGAAATGCCGTGTTGACATTTCCATTTTCTTTTGACAGAACATGTAGCGATCTACAGAAGAGAGGCGGAAAAATGAATGCTGACGCCTGGAAACGTGGTAAAAGTTTATAAGAAAGAAGTTTTGGATAATTTAGTTAGCGGATGGAATAAAGTGGGATTTTTATCCTGCAAAATATATATGGAAAAAGAGTTGGGTAAAATGAAAAAAGAGCTTACGACATATGATCGGGGGAAATGTCGTAAACTCTTTTTTCTGTAATTTCATTAAAGGAGAAATGAAAATAAAAAGTATCAAAATACTGAAAACGTCTTATTTAGTTTCGTTAAGTGCTATCCTTAACTTGATATTATAATACCATGTGTATGCTCTTCTGTAAATTCGCAGAAAAGACAAATGTTACAAAAATGATAGTGTAAAATTGTGCAATATAGCCAAAAACGGTGCAAAAAATGGAAAATGTGAAAGTTTTATAATCTTACGACTTCATATTTGATTTGCTTTTCCAATATGTTAAAATTAAAAAAAGCAGAAAATTTTACAGATAAGGGGAAAAATGATGAAAGAATTTGTTGAAATGCGGGATGTCCGTAAGATTTACCGTATGGGTGAAGTTGAGATTGCCGCAGCAGATGGAATTGATTTTCAGATAAAAAAAGGTGAATTTGCAGTTGTGGTAGGCCCAAGTGGTGCGGGAAAAACGACAGTGCTTAACATTCTGGGGGGAATGGATACGGCAACAAGTGGAGAGGTCTGGATCGATGGAAAGAATATTGTAAAGTATTCGCCGAGGCAGCTTACTTCCTATAGAAGGGATGATATTGGATTTGTATTCCAGTTTTACAACCTGATTCCGAACCTGACGGCGCTTGAAAATGTAGAGCTGGCACTGCAGATCTGTAAGGATCCGTTGGATGCGGAGATGGTTCTTAGGGAAGTGGGACTGGCAGATCGTATGAAGAATTTCCCGGCACAACTTTCAGGTGGGGAGCAGCAGAGGGTATCGATTGCGCGTGCACTGGCAAAGAACCCGAAGCTTCTTTTGTGTGATGAGCCGACAGGGGCGCTGGATTACAATACCGGTAAGGCAATATTAAAGCTTTTACAGGATATGTGTCGTGAACGAGGGATGACAGTGATCCTGATCACACACAATTCAGCGATCACGCCGATGGCAGATCGTGTAATTAAAATGAAGAATGGAAAAGTCGGAAGCATGAAGCTGAATGAAAGACCGGTTCCGATAGAGACGATTGAATGGTAGGTGGACGTAAAGACCGATGAAGAAAAATGTTTTACGCAAAGATTTTATAATAGAAATAAAAAAGACGATGGGACGGTTTGTATCAATCTTTTTTATCGTAGCATTGGGTGTCGCATTTTATTCGGGAATCCGTGCATCAGAGCCAAGTATGCGGTTTACTGCAGATCAGTATTTCGATGATTCAAAGCTGATGGATCTGAAGGTAATGGGAACCATGGGACTTACCAAAGCGGATATCAAAGCGATTGGAAAGGTATCGGGAATTGAAGCTGTAGAAGGCGGATACAGCAAAGACGTGCTTTGCCCGGTTGGAGACAATGAAAAGGTTGTCCATATGCTGAGCATGCAGAAGAATTTTGATCAGGTTTCGGTTGTGAAAGGCAGGTTGCCGGAAAAAGCCGGAGAATGTCTGGTGGATGAAGATTTTCTGAGCTATACAGACCTGAAGGTTGGCGACACGGTAACTTTCCATTCCGGAGATGGAGAGGCATTGACGGATTCGCTGGTTACAGATACATACAAGATTGTCGGGATCGGGAACAGTCCGCTGTATATTTCATTTGGAAGAGGAAGCAGTACGATCGGAACCGGAGAGATCAGTGGATTTGTTGTAGTGGATAAAGCTTCTTTTGACATGGATGTTTATACGGAAGCTTATGTGAAGGTGAGCGGTGCAGAAGAGAAAACGGCATTTACTGATGAATACAATAATCTGTCGGATGCAGCAAAGGAAGCCGTGAGTGCAATCGAAGAAGAACGCTGTGCAGTCCGCAAACAGGAAATCGTAGATGAGGCAAATGAAAAGCTTGCTGATTCAGAGAAGACAGTGAATGAAAAATCGCAGGAACTGGAGGATGCGAAAAAAGAGCTGGAGAGTGGGAAAAGCAAGGCAGCCGAAGAACTGGAAAAAGCAAAGCAGCAGATTACGGATGGAGAAGCAGAGCTTGCGGATGCAAAGCAGCAGATCGCAGATGGCGAGACACAGCTTGCAGATGCAAAAGCGCAGTTGAATGAGAAGCAGGCACAGCTAAGTTCAGCAGAGGCAGAGTATGAGTCCGGGAAAGCACAGCTGGATCAGAAAGAACAGGAGCTTGCAGATGCGGAACAGGTTTATCTGAGCAATTACTCGAAATATATGCCGATCATTACGGCGGGGAAGGAACAGATTCCAGCAGGAAAGTCACAGATCGCTGATGGGAAGAAACGGTTGGACGAGGAACTTGCACCGCTTAATCAGCTGAAAGACGAACTGGCTGGGATTGAAGATGAAATCAGCCAGTGTGATTCGGAGATTGCAGGACTGAAGACGCAGCTGGACGGAATGGACAGCGAAGTATATCAGAAATATGTAAATATTCCTAAAGAGAATAGAAATAAAGAAGAACAAGCTTATGTAGAAAAATGGGAGAATTTAAATACAAAGCTTGCCGGTATGCAGGAACGGAAGACACAGCTTGAAAATACAAAGCAGGAGAAACTGAACCAGGCAGGTTTTGCCACAGAAGCAGACCTGGAGGCACAGATTACCAGCCTGACTAAGCAAAAAGCAGATCTGGATGCAAAAGAGAAAGCACTTCTTCAGCAGGAGCAGACACTTGCCGCACAGGAAGAAGAGCTGTTAAGTGCAGGCAGACAGATTACAGACGGCAAGAGTCAGATCGCAGCAGCCAGATCCCAGCTTGACAGCACAAAATCTCAGATTACGGACGGAAAAGCACAGATCCTGTCTGCATGGGCACTTCTGAATGAAAAAGAGGACACTTTAAATGCGAGTAAAGCACAACTTGCATCCGGTGAACAGGAGCTTGCGGATGGCCGGAGTGAATATGAGCAGGCAGCAAAAGAAGCGGAAGAACAGATCACGGACGGACAGGCAAAGATTACAGATGGAGAGAAGCAGCTGACGGATGCAAAGCAGCAGATTGCAGACGCAAAGGCTGAGATCAAAAAAATCGAAAATCCGAAGTGGTATGTGCAGACGAGAGAGGATGCACTGACGGAATATCAAGGATACGGAGATAATGCAGACCGCATGCGTTCTATTGGAAAAGTATTTCCGGTACTCTTCTTCCTGGTGGCAGCACTGATCAGTCTGACGACGATGACACGAATGGTAGAGGAGCAGAGAGTCCAGATCGGAACGATGAAGGCACTCGGTTACGGAAAAGCTGCAATTGCAGGGAAATACATTGGTTATGCTCTGATTGCAACGCTTGGCGGAAGTATTTTCGGAGTACTGGCCGGGGAAAAGATCCTGCCGTTTATCATTATTTATGCTTATATGATTCTGTATAAGCATCTGCCGGCGATCCTGGTACCGTACCATATGAGCTATGCACTCCAGGCTTCGGGAATCGCAGTTGCCTGCACACTGATCGCTACGATCGCATCCTGCTACAAAGAGCTGGCAGCAGAACCGGCAGAGCTGATGCGTCCGGCAGCACCGAAGCAGGGGAAGCGGATTCTTCTGGAGCGGATCGGAATTATCTGGAAGCATCTGAATTTTACATGGAAATCGACCGTGCGGAATCTGATCCGGTATAAGAAGCGATTCTTTATGACCATTTTCGGAATCGGAGGCTGTATGGCACTGATGGTAGTCGGATTCGGACTGAAGGACTGTATCTATGAGATCGTCAGCCTGCAGTATGAGAAGGTGCAGTTCTATGATGCGGCAACCTACATGAGTGACGACATATCCGAAGAGAACAGACAACAGCTCCATGATTATCTGGATCAGAATGCAGATATAAAAGAGACGATCGAAGCGCGGATGCAGAAGACCGATGTAAAATCTGCATCCGGTAAAAAGACACTTTATCTGATGGTGCCATCGGATAATGAAAAGATTGAGGACTTTTTAAGCTTCCACAGCAGGACCAATAAGGACGAGGTTTATTCACTGAAAAAAGACGAAGTGATTCTGACTGAGAAAATGGCATCCCTTCTGAATGTAAAGGTGGGAGATGAGCTTACAATCGAGGACGAGGACAGGGGAGACCAGACGGTGACGGTTGGCGCCATCTGCGAGAACTATATGAGCCATTACCTGTATCTGTCACCGGAAAAATACGAGGAATTATATGGTGTACCGGCAGAATATAACACGATCATCTACAGTGTAAAGGACGGAAAGGATGATCAGATCGAGAAGATCGGAACAAAGCTTCTGTCGATGGATGGAGTATTGAATGTAAGTTATACCAGCAGTATTGAAGGAAGGCTGGATGACATGCTGCGAAGCCTGAATCTGGTCATCGTGGTACTGATCGTATCTGCCGGAATGCTGGCATTTGTGGTACTGTACAATCTGAACAATATCAACATCACCGAGCGTCAGAGAGAGCTTGCAACCTTGAAGGTTCTGGGATTCTACGACGGAGAGGTTGCCTCTTATGTATACAGAGAGAATATCCTGCTGACGATCATTGGATCGGTTGTGGGTATGGTGCTTGGTAATCTGCTTCACCGGTATATCATCCTGACGGTTGAGGTAGAAGAGGCGATGTTCGGACGTCAGATACACTGGCAGAGTTATCTGTACAGTTTCTTGTTTACTGTAGCATTTTCTTTATTTGTAAACTGGGTAATGTTCTACAAGCTGAAGAAGATCGATATGGTGGAATCTTTGAAGAGCGTGGAGTAAAAGCTTTTGCAAGTGTATGTCAAAGATTTCTTATAGACGGTACACAAAGAATCGGAAAATATATTTCACAGAAAGTTTATATTCTTCACAGAATTATTAGCACTCTTGCCAAAAGAGTGCTAATTTTCTATTGACATTTAGAAATCAGGGTATTAAGATATTTCATAGACAGAAAAATACGGTATTTGAAACCGTAAAAAGATAGAATATGAAATTTAGGAGTGATAAAAATGGCAGCAAAAAAAGGTAGTCTTTCAATCAGCAGCGAAAATATTTTCCCGATTATCAAGAAATGGGTATATTCTGATCATGATATTTTCGCAAGAGAGCTTGTTTCCAATGGATGCGACGCGATCACAAAATTAAAGAAGCTGGACATGATGGGAGAATATACACTTCCGGATGATTATAAAGGAAAGATCCAGGTTATTGTAAACCCGGAAGAGAAGACTTTGAAATTCATCGATAATGGTCTTGGTATGACTGCTGATGAAGTAGAAGAATATATCACACAGATCGCATTTTCAGGAGCAACCGAATTCCTGAACAAATACAAAGATAAGACAACAGAGGACGATATGATCGGACACTTTGGTCTTGGATTCTACTCTGCCTTCATGGTAGCTGATGAAGTTCATATTGATACCCTTTCTTATAAAGAAGGTGCAAAACCGGTACACTGGGTAAGTGAAGGCGGTACAGAGTATGAGATGGAAGAAGGGGATAAAGAGGAAGTTGGTTCTGAAATCACCTTATTCCTGAACGAAGATTGTGTAGAATTTTCAAATGAATACAGAATCCGCGAAGTCCTTGAGAAATACTGTTCATTCATGCCGGTAGAGATTTTTGTATCCAAAGCAAATGCAGAACCGGAATATGAGACGATCCCGGAGGATGAAGTCCTGGATACCGATACGGTTGTTGAACATATCCATGAAGACGCCAAGATGGAAGAAAAAGAAAATGAGAACGGTGAAAAAGAAATGGTTGAAGTTTCACCGGCATCCGACAAAGCAAAGATCGTGAAACGCCCGGTATCGATCAGTGATCCGGCGCCGCTGTGGACAAAGCATCCAAACGAATGCAGCAAAGAAGATTATATTGATTTCTACCGGAAAGTATTTATGGATTACAAAGAACCTCTGTTCTGGATTCATCTGAACATGGATTATCCATTCAACTTAAAGGGTATCCTGTACTTCCCTAAGATCAATACCGAATACGATTCCATTGAAGGAACCATCAAATTGTACAACAATCAGGTATTTATCGCAGACAATATCAAAGAAGTTATTCCGGAATTCCTGATGGTATTAAAAGGAGTCATTGATTGTCCGGATCTGCCGCTTAACGTATCACGAAGCGCACTGCAGAATGATGGATTCGTACAGAAGATCTCCGAATACATTTCCAAGAAAGTTGCTGACAAGCTTTCAGGAATGTGCAAGACAGATAAAGAAAACTATGAGAAATACTGGGATGACATCAGCCCATTTATCAAATTCGGCTGCCTGAAAGATGAAAAATTCTGCGAGAAGATGAGCGATTATGTTCTGTTCAAGAACCTGGATCACAAGTATATGACACTCAAAGAATGCATCGAAAAAAATGGCGGAAAAGCAGAACCGGAGGAAAAGACTGAGGGTGAAAATGCAGAGCAGTCAGCAGAAAAGAAAGAAACAGAGAAGACAACAATCTACTATGTAACAGATGAACAGCAGCAGAGCCAGTATATCAATATGTTCAAAAAAGAGGGACTGGACGCAGTGATCTTGTCACATAATATTGATTCTCCATTTATTACTCAGATGGAGCAGAAGAACGAACATATCAAGTTCCAGAGAATCGATGCAGATCTGACTGATCACTTCAAAGAAGATGTATCTGAAGAAGAAAAAGAAGCATTCAAAGAAAAAACTGATAGTCTGGTCGAAATCTTCCGCAAAGCACTTGGCAATGACAAACTGGAAGTAAAAGTGGAAAAGATGAAAGATGAAAATGTGGCATCTATGATTACACTTTCCGAAGAATCACGCCGTATGCAGGAAATGATGAAGATGTATGGAATGTCAGGCATGGATCCGTCTATGTTCGGAACCAATGCAACCCTGATCCTAAATGCAAATCATCCGCTGGTAGAATATGTTGTAGCACATAAAGATGGCGAAAATACAGAAATGTTCTGCCATCAGTTATATGACCTGGCAATGTTGGCACACAAGCCACTCAGCCCGGAAGAGATGACAGAATTTGTGAAACGCAGTAATGAAATTATGATGAAACTGGCAAAATAATCTTGCTGTAGATACCCGGAAAAGCCTGAACCATTCAGATTCCCATTTTCGCTTATGCGAAAAGGTCTGAATGGTCAGGCTTTTTTTGCTGTATTTGGAAATACTTTCCACAAAGTGTTGGTGAACTTCCTGGTCTTTTATAGTATAATATAACAAAAGAGAGGCGGTGGATACGATGAAGAATTATTCAAAGGATATAAGCAGACAATATCATATTCAGGTGGCCAACGGGGAAGTCGGCCGTTATGTCATTCTCCCGGGAGATCCAAAGCGCTGCAAAAAAATAGCACAGTATTTTGAAGATCCGGTGATGATTGCGGATAACCGGGAATTTATCACTTATACAGGAACTTTAGATGGCGTAAAGGTAAGTGTCACATCTACCGGAATTGGGGGACCATCAGCAGCAATTGCGATGGAAGAATTAGTCAGATGTGGAGCTGATACGTTTGTACGGATTGGAACCTGCGGTGGGATACAGCCGGAAGTAAAAAGTGGGGCTATTGTAGTTGCTACGGGTGCCGTCAGAATGGAAGGGACTAGCAAAGAATATGCGCCGATCGAATATCCGGCAGTGGCAGACCTTATGGTGGTGAACGCACTGGTCAGTGCTGCGAAGGAAAAGGACTGTGAATTTTATACCGGAGTGGTACAGTCAAAAGATGCATTTTACGGACAGCATGAACCGGAGATGATGCCGGCAGGTTATGAACTGATCAATAAATGGGAAGCCTGGAAGAAACTGGGATGTCTGGCATCAGAGATGGAGACGGCAGCACTTTACATTGTGGCAGCAAAGCTTCATGTACGCGTGGGTGCGTGTTTCCTTGTAATGGCAAATCAGGAAAGAGAAAAACTGGGACTTGAAAATCCGGTAGTACATGATACAGATATGGCAGTACAGGTGGCAGTGGAAGCCATCAGAAAGTTGATCAAAGAGGATCGGTAAATGAAAGAAACAATATATAAACGAATCTTTGTGATCGTTCTGGATTCGCTCGGAATTGGTGCAATGCCTGATTCTGAGAAATTCGGTGACAGGGATGTAGATACATTTGGTCATATTTTAGACAGAATGGGAACACTGGAGATTCCAAATCTTCAGAAGCTTGGTATGCTGAATCTGCATACCGGGGGAAAGATGTATGGAATCGAGAATCCGATTGGAAAAATTACCAGACTGAAAGAGGCGAGTAACGGAAAAGATACGATGACCGGACACTGGGAAATGATGGGAATTTATACAGAAAAACCATTTAAAACCTTTACCGAACATGGATTTCCACCGGAACTGATCGCAGAACTGGAAAAACGTTGCGGGAAAAAAGTGATTGGAAACCGTAGTGAGAGCGGAACAAAGATCATTGAAGAACTTGGGGAAGAAGAAATTGAAACAGGTGCAATGATTGTCTATACCTCTGCGGATTCTGTATTGCAGATTTGTGGAAATGAAGAGACATTTGATCTGGCAAATCTGTACCGGTGTTGTGAGATCGCAAGAGAGATCACGATGAAGGATGAATGGCGCGTGGGACGAGTCATTGCAAGACCGTATGTAGGAAAGAAAAAAGGTGAATTTAAACGTACCAGTAACCGTCATGATTATGCATTGAAACCCACCGGACTTACCACGTTAAACGTGTTGAAAGATCATGGATTTGATGTGATCGGTGTTGGAAAGATTCATGATATTTTTTGCGGAGAAGGCATTACAGAAACTCATCATTCAGACAGCTCTGTACATGGAATGGAGCAGACAATTGAAATCTGCAAGAGAGATTTCAGAGGGTTATGTTTTGTTAATCTTGTAGATTTTGATGCATTATGGGGACACAGAAGAAATGTGGAAGGTTACGGAAAAGAGATTGAGAAATTTGACAAAAATCTGGGTGTGTTGTTAGAAGAAATGAGAGAGAATGATCTGCTTATTCTCACTGCAGATCATGGAAATGATCCGACTTATACAGGAACTGACCATACAAGAGAATATGTACCATTCATTGCTTACTCAAAGAGAATGAAAAATGGCGGTGCGATAAAAGACGAAGATACTTTTGCTGTGATCGGTGCTTCTGTGGCGGAGAATTTTGGAGTGCCAATGCCTGAGGGAACAATTGGACATTCTGTTTTAAAAGAGTTAATGTAATAACGATTGTAAAAAAAGACAGGAATATTGAAAACAGGCGTTTTCAATCTCCTGTCTTTTGTGCTAAAATAGGAAAAGAATTTATCTGACTAAATCGTTAAAGAGAGACAAGTGATAAATTGTAAAAAGATAAAATGATACAGAAAGGAAACAGTTTTTATGGAAACAGGAACAATTTTTAAATTTCATAATGACCTGGATACAGACCAGATCATAGCATCACAGTATCTGTTACTTCCTAATCTGGATGAGATGAAAGGTCATGCATTTGAATCTCTGGATCCGGATTTTTCAAAGAAAGTAAAACCGGGAGATTTCGTGGTAGGTGGAGAAAACTTTGGATGTGGTTCTTCCCGTGAGCATGCACCGATTTCCATCAAGGCATCCGGTGTCAGCTGTGTCATTGCTGAGACATTTGCCAGAATCTTTTACCGGAATGCCATCAATATCGGTTTGCCGATCATTGAGTGCCCACAGGCCGCAAAGGAAATACAGGCAGGGGATGAGGTGGAAGTAGATTTTGATTCCGGAATCATCACAGATGTGACAACCGGAAAGAAATTCCAGGGACAGGCATTTCCACCATTTATGCAGAAGATTATTGACTGCGAAGGTCTTGTCAATTATATCAACCAGAAATAATAAAAAGATGTCAGAGAGGACTTCCCTTATTTGCGGGGAAGTCCTTTTAGGTAAGAAAGATATTTAGGAGAAAGAGAAATCTGCTGGTAAATATCGGCATAGGACGAAGCAGACAGCTCCTCGATATAGTTTTCCGGAAAATTTTTTGATATGCCGGCCTGATGCGCCAGATCTACGGCTTTGTTATAGGCAATTGCCGCATCAATCGCATTTGTGTAATTACCGACAGTGATGTTGCCGTGGATATGGATACGTACTTTATAGTGTTCGGTTCCGTTTTTGTCGATGCGTTCGACACCAAAATACGGATTGATGATTTTGAGGTTTGAGTAGCGGAAATCATTTTCATCGCCGTTGACAAAACAAAAATCCCTGCCGTTTACCGCATGGGTTTTGATGCCGTAGCGGCCGAGAAGCGTAAGCTGCATTCCATAGTGATTGACATACAGATGTCCCTGGCGCGTCAGAATCCGGTGGCTGCTGTAATAGAAGAGGTCATCAATGTCAAATTTTAACTCCCGGTGAATACTCAGATAATAACTGAAATAATTTTTGCGCAGATAGATGGGGGTAGGAATATACATATGATTATCCCGGAAATTGATCAGCGAAACAATTTTTTCAAAGGCAAGCTGGTTGGTCCGGTAAAATGCCTCATCGATGGTTTCTGTACCGGATAACAGCTCGCAGGCGGCAGTGTATGCCTGATGTGCCTGAACTTCCGTGGGGAAGCTTCCGAGGCTGATATGGCGGCCTTTGTGTGTAATATTGGAGCGATAGTATACGGTTTTGTCTTTTTTTGTCGCAAGATATACACCGGTTAACATAAATTCTCCTTTCGCCCTGACAGGTTATTTTAGTAGTATAACATAGGAAATTCATTGACACCACCCACTTTTTTACCTATAATGTACGAGAAACGTTATGATTAAATTTTTGTAAAATGAGGAAGAAAAAATGGAATTAATGTATTCAAGCACCAGAAATGATAAAGTAAAACTGACTGCATCCCAGGCAATTTTAAAGGGTCTGGCAGATGATGGAGGACTTTTTGTACCGGAGCGTATCCCGGCACTGGATGTCCCAATGGATACACTTGCAGATATGTCCTATCAGGAGACTGCTTATGAAGTCATGAGCCGTTTCTTTACGGATTTTACAGAAGATGAGTTAAAGGATTGTATCAAAAAAGCATACGACAGCAAATTTGATACGCCGGAGATTGCACCGCTGGTAGATGCGGACGGTGCTTATTATCTGGAACTGTTCCATGGTCCGACAATTGCATTTAAGGATATGGCACTTTCCATTCTGCCACATCTTTTGATTACCTCTGCAAGAAAAAATCAGGTGAAAAATGATATTGTTATTTTAACAGCGACATCCGGAGATACTGGAAAAGCTGCCCTTGCAGGATTTGCAGATGTGGAAGGCACAAAGATTGTTGTATTTTATCCGAAGAACGGTGTCAGCCCGATCCAGGAAAAGCAGATGATCACACAGAAAGGTGCAAATACCTGTGTGGTTGGAATCCACGGAAACTTTGATCAGGCACAGACCGGTGTGAAGAAGATGTTTAATGATACTGCACTTGAAGCAGAACTTGATGTTGCAGGTTATCAGTTCTCATCTGCAAATTCCATCAATATCGGACGTCTGATTCCTCAGGTGGCATATTATGTATATGCATATGCAAAATTATATAAAAATGGTGCAATTGCAAAAGATGAAAAGATCAACGTTGTTGTTCCAACCGGAAATTTCGGAAATATCCTTGCTGCTTTTTATGCAAAGAATATGGGACTTCCAATTGCAAAACTGATCTGTGCATCCAATGAGAACAAAGTATTGTATGATTTCTTCTCCACCGGAACATACGACAGAAACCGTGATTTCATTCTTACAAGTTCTCCATCCATGGATATTCTGATTTCTTCCAATCTGGAGCGTCTGATTTACCGTATTGCCGGAAATGACGCAGAAAAGAATACAAAGATGATGGAAGAACTTTCCACAGACGGAAAATATGCAATCACAGACGAGATGCGTGCGCAGCTTGCTGATTTCTACGGAAATTATACAAGCGAGGAAGAGACTGCAAAGACCATCAAAAAATTATATGAGGATACCGGATATATCATTGATACCCATACAGCAGTTGCGGCAGGGGTATACGATAAGTATAAGAAGGATACCGGGGATACCGAGACAAAGACCGTGATTGCCAGCACGGCAAGTCCGTTTAAGTTTACCCGAAGCGTTATGGATGCGATTGATCCGAAATACGATGCTATGGGTGACTTTGAGCTGGTAGATGAGCTTTCCAGAATCGGAAATGTCAAAGTCCCACAGGCGATCGAAGAGATCCGTACCGCACCGGTACTTCATGATACGGTATGTGAAGTGGAAGAAATGCCACAGGTTGTTAAAAAATTCCTTGGTGTTTAAAATACATATGAAAAGAGGACAAAGATTATGAAAAAGAAATTGATTTCGCTTTTACTTGTTTCTGCCATGGCAGCTGCAACAGCAGGCTGCGGTTCATCCGTACCTGCCAACAGTGTGAACTCCAGAGATGATCTTCCGGGTAAAAAAATCGGAGTACAGCTCGGTACAACCGGAGATTCGGATGCCACAGAGTATGAAAAGAATGATGGCAGTACGGTAGAACGTTACAATAAAGGCGCAGATGCCATTCAGGCATTAAAAACAGGAAAGATTGACTGTGTAATCATTGATCAGCAGCCGGCAGAAGCTTTTGTTGAAAAAAATGATGATTTAAAGATTTTATCCGATACGTTTGATCCGGAAGAGTATGCCATCTGTATTGCCAAAGGCAATTCGGATCTGACCGATAAATTTAACAGCGCGATTGAAGAACTGCAAAAGGATGGAACCATTGATTCCATCACCAGCAATTATATCGGAGATGAGGTTGGAAAGCATCCATATGAGACACCGGACGGAACCGAGTATCCAAACGGAACACTTACTATGGCAACCAATGCGCAGTTTGATCCATACGAATATTATGACGGAGATCAGATTGTAGGAATTGATGCAGATATTGCAAAAGCAATCTGTGATAAACTCGGATATGAGCTGAAGATTGAAGATATGGAGTTTGATGCGATCATCGCAGCGGTATCTTCCGGAAAAGCTGATTTTGGTGCAGCCGGAATTACGGTAAAAGAGGATCGTAAGAAAAATATTGACTTTACGGATACCTATACAAAGGCTTGTCAGGTAATCGTTGTAAGAAACAAATAATTTGTTTCGGAGGATAAACAGTGAGTGATTTTATTGCAAAATTTCAACAGGATTTTATAGAGAGCGACCGTTATCTGTATTTGCTGCGCGGGCTGGGGAATACATTGCTGATTGCAGCCCTTGCGGTTATTCTGGGAATTGTTCTTGGATTTCTGGTTGCAATCATCCGGTCTACACATGACAAGCATGGCGGACTGAATATCCTGAATTTTATCTGTAAAGTGTATCTGACCATATGGCGGGGAACCCCGACAATGGTGCAGCTGCTGATCATGTATTATATTATTCTCGTTGCACTGGATAATAAGATTCTGGTTGCAGTGATTGCGTTCGGATTGAATTCGGCGGCTTATGTGGCAGAGATTGTCCGTTCCGGAATTATGTCTGTGGATGAGGGACAGTTTGAGGCCGGACGAAGCCTTGGGTTGAATTACACCCAGACCATGCGGCTGATCATTCTTCCTCAGGCATTTAAAAATGTCCTTCCGGCGCTGGCAAATGAATTTATTACACTTTTGAAAGAGACATCCATCAGTGGATACATTGCAATTCCGGATCTGACAAAAGGCGGTGACATTATTCGAAGCCAGACATATGATGCGTTTCTTCCGTTATTCGGCGTTGCGGTCATTTATCTGGTACTGGTAATGATCCTTACGGCAGGAGTACACAAACTGGAAACGAGGTTGCGGACAAATGAGCGATAACAAAAATGTATTGATCGAAGTGAGAGATCTTTGTAAATCTTTTGACCATGTTAAGGTATTAAACGGAATATCAACAACGATTTCGCAGGGAGAGGTTGTTGCAATTATCGGACCGTCGGGATGCGGAAAATCTACGTTTCTGCGCTCCATGAATCTTCTGGAAAAACCAACCTCCGGTTCCATTCTTTTTGAGGGAACGGATATTACGGATTCTTCCGTTGACATCAATAAAATGCGTCAGAAAATCGGAATGGTGTTTCAGCAGTTTAATCTCTTTCCCAACCATACCGTAAAAGGGAATATCATGCTTGCCCCGGTACAGACCGGGCTCATGACAAAAGAAGAGGCTTCGAAACGTGCAGATGAACTGCTGGTACGCGTAGGGCTTTCGGATAAAGCGGATGTCTATCCTGCAATGCTTTCCGGAGGACAAAAGCAGCGTATTGCGATTGCGCGTGCACTTGCTATGAATCCGGATGTGATGCTGTTTGATGAGCCGACTTCTGCACTTGATCCGGAAATGGTAGGAGAAGTACTTGAGATTATGAAAGAACTTGCCAGAGATGGAATGACGATGGTGGTTGTCACACATGAGATGGGATTTGCCAGGGAAGTGGCAAGCCGTGTAATGTTCATCAATGAAGGACAGATTCAGGAGGAGAATACACCGAAGGAATTTTTCTCCCACCCGGAAAATCCACGTTTGTGCGAGTTCCTTTCTAAAGTATTATAGTGGAAACATAAAAAAACGTCTGCCTTGTGGCAGACGTTTTTTATGGCATTTTACTTTAAGGAAAATCCTATTTTATTCTTTAATGGAAACACGTTCCATATAAAAATCAATCGTTCCAAACGTATACAGAACCGGGATATGCAAGGTGCGTCCTGAAAACTGAATCGGGGAAACGGTAATATGCTCCGGAGCACCGAGTGTTAACTCTGTGTTAGAGGTGTTTGATACATTTACAATGAATAATCCGTTCTGCAGATTCAAAAAATCCTCCAGAGAAGCCTGAACGTATTCATCGTAAGAATGGAACTGCTCATGGACATAGCGGGTAGCAAAGGCAATCGCCGTGTCCAGATCCATGGAAATATAGGTGTTAATCGCATAGTCACCATGAATTTCCTGCTTTACACAACAGGCAATGGAAGCCTCAGTGACTTCTTCCACGGAAAGCGGTGTGTAATCGGAACCGATAAAACGGATAAAATCGTTAAATAAAAGCTCGATAAACATATGTCCTTTTTCCGAAAGAGCAGCGTCGGTTGATGAAAAAAAGTTTTCAAACAACTGCTGGATATTTTTCCGGCGCTCGATAAGGCTTTCTTCATCTTCCATGCCGTTTTTGGAACGGTAATCCTGTATGATCTGTTCGAAATCGGTGTTTGTCAGAACTCCTTCATCCAAAAGAACCTGTCCAAGAGAAAGGAAGGCAGGGGTCTGCTGTTTTAACAGTTCTTCCACCTGGGCTTCGGTCAGGTATCCGAGCTGAATCGCCAGCTCACCGAAACGATTGTCCTGGTGGGTCTGGTGAATGACAACATCATCTACCTGGGCTGCATTCATGTATCCGGCATGAATGGCAAGGGTACCGAGTTTCATATGCTGGTCTGCTTCCTGACGCATCGCTGAAAACAGCTGATCACGGGTCACATATCCGTTGGCAAGCAGATAATTTCCAAAAAATTGTGTATACATAACGATTATCTCCCTTCCAGGAAGCGCTTAACGACAGCAAGCACCTGTTCCTTGTCCAGTGGCTTTTGAATGAAATCTTTTGCGCCCGCTTCCAGTGCATTTTTCAGCTGGGACTGTGTTCCGACAGAAGAAGCGATGATGATTGTAGCTTCCGGATCAAATTCCATAATATCACGGATGGCATCATTGCCGTCTTTTTTTGGCATAACAATGTCAAGAAATACCAGATCCGGATGTACTTCTTTATATTTGTCAATCGCACTCTGTCCATCGGTGGCTTCCACGAATACCGGAGTGCCGAGAGTGGAAATGATGTCCTTTAACTGTTTACGTGCAAGAATCGAATCGTCAGTAATTAAAATTGTAGTGTCCTCAATGCGCATATACATTCTCCTTTTTGTTACATATTAAGTATATTTTACTATAAATGTATAAAATAATCAATGAAATTTGACTATTTTTGCCGATGGTAAAAAGTTTTTTCGTGTGTGATACTATAAAACAGGAGGAAAAATCATGAAAACAATTTTACTTATGGATATTGTGATCGTTTTTGTAGGCATTTATCTGGCTGTTTCTGCTGCAAAAATGAAAAAAAGCGGACAGATCAGTGACCTGGTTGTCCCGAAAGAAGAAATTAAGAAGTGTAAAGATCCCGAGGCGTATATCCGGGGAATAACACCGTGGCTGTATGGATTTGCGGCGGTAGCAGTCGTTGTGGGAGCAATCGGAATTTTATGTGATACTAAGGTGATTACGCTCGGACGCATCTGGACATATGTGGAACTTGGTGCATTTTTGGCAGCATTGTTTGCATTTGTAAGCGGAATGCGTAAAATAAAAGACAAATTTTTCCCTTAAAGCAGTATGCGGAAATGGAAAAAAGTACATAGAATCAGACCTTGAAATTCAGGTAAAAATAAAGTATAATAAATGCAGTACAAAAGAGAAAGTTGCCGGATGCGGTATCGCATAAAAGACGGCAGAAAGAGATGCCTGAAATGTACGACAATTCTTGCTATTTAGAACCTACATTTACTTTAAACGGGATTCCTATATGATTTTTCTGGATGTCAGGCCGCCACAGTCAGCGGAAGACAGAAGGGAAACTGCGGTCGCCCACCTAGCATTGGCTAGGAGTCTAAATTGCAGGAACCGGCATTTTGGGTAACATACCAAAGAAAAAGTATTTAATATTAAGATACCAAAGAATTTATTATATACCAAAGAATGTTACAGCGTACAAAAGAGAAGGGGAGCTGCCGGAGAACGGTGGCTCCTTATTTTGTGTCAATGACAGATGAATTAATAAAAACGGAGAGTGCTTCATGAAAAAAAGAGACAAAATGAAGATGATGGGGATTCTGATTCTGCTGCTTGCGGTAATTACCGTTGCGATCACTTTAATTCTGGTATCCCGTCTTTCCAAAACGGCAGGGAAAGATCAAAAAGAAGAAACATTTGACCGTTCCGTTTCCGGGATGCTCAGCAATGCATATATCTTAAAGAGTGAAGAAAAGGATATCATTGTATTATATCGGGGAGAAACCTATTTTGCGGAGGGAAAGCCGGAGAAAAAATATACGGGGGTTGCGGATATTGAACTGACGAAGGGAAAGGTTACTAAAATTTATGCGAAACCTTCAACGATCAAGGGGGTTCTGACAAGTTACTCCTCAAAAAGTGTTCAGATAGAGGGATATGAACCGCTTTCGGCAGAAAAAGATCTGCCGGTGTATCTTGTGGCAAGTTCCGGACATGCAAAAATTCCTGTCCGTCAGGGAAAGATTTCAGATCTTGTTGTAGGAAATTCCAAAGTGGAACTGGTTGTTGCAGAGCAGAAAGCCTGTGGACTTGTAAGCTATCAGGAGGACATGGCAGAAAAGGTCCGTGTGCTGCTCAAAAACGGAAAAGAAAATACATATGCCAGTCTTTTTGTTTGCAGCGGGGATGCCTATACCGTGGATGGAAATAAAAGGAAGAAGGACACCGTAACAGATGCAGAAAAACTTCTGAAGGGGGAAAAAACGGGAAAAGAGATAAAAATTTCTCCGGATACCGGTGGCCTTTTGTATCGATGTGATAAAAACGGAAACCCGTATGGTTCCGGGTACGAGGGAGATCTGATTCTCCGGAAGGAAAAAAAGGGATATGTCCTGATCAATGAAATTCCGATGGAAGATTATATTCGTTATGTTCTGCCTTCGGAAATGCCATTATCTTTTTCCTATGAAGCCTTAAAAGCACAGGCGGTATGTGCGCGCACATTTACATACGGGCAGATGAAAAACGATACGTATGCCCGGTACGGAGCAAATCTGGATGATTCCATTGCCTATCAGGCCTATCATGCAACAACTTCCTATGAAGTGACGGATCAGGCTGTGGCGGATACCACAGGTATGGTGATGACGTACAAAGGAAAACTTGCGGACTGTTATTATTATTCCACTTCCCCGGGATATTCTGAAAATCTGGAAGTATGGAATGCCGCATCTCCGGGATATCTGCTGGCGGAAAACCATACCAGGGAAAAGACAAAAGATCTGTCTTCGGATAAAGCCTTTCATAAATTTATTACAGCAAAAGCGGATGCCTATGATGAAAATTCCCCGTATTTCCGATGGACGGCTACCCTGTCGGCAAAGCTGGGCATGGATGAAACATATGGAAAACTGAAAAAACTGAAAGTCAATAAACGAAGCACTTCCGGATATGTACTGTCTCTTACCATGGTTTTTGAAAAAGGAGAGCGGACGATCGAAAAGGAAAATGAAATCCGGTATGCACTCGGAAAGTATCTGCTGGATCTTGATCTTGCAGACGGAACCAATAAACATCGTGCCTCTTCCGTCCCGAGTGCGTGCTTTGAAATAAAAAGTCAGAAAAAAGGAACCATCGTGCTGACCGGAGGCGGATTCGGGCATGGAATCGGAATGAGTCAGTACGGTGCGGACGCCATGGGAAAAGAAGGAAAGAAATGGCAGGAAATTCTCGGATTTTATTTTAAGGATGTTACATTTACCAATGTCTTTGATCTTGACACATAAAAGGAGATTGTGGTAGAATGACAAATGTGTAAAAAGCAATGAATGTGTCAGTAGCATCTGAACGACATACAGAGAGAGGAAGTCATCGGCTGTAAGCTTCCTTATGATACGCCAGCATGTGAATTTTCCCACAGGAGCTGCGCAGGTGAACACAAGGATTTTTAGCCTGCGACGGTCACTGCACGTTAAGCAGAATGAGAGCCCATATAGATACAGGATATGGGAATCTGGGTGGTAACGCGGAATTTTTCGTCCCTGATATGCAATTATGCATAGCAGGGATTTTTTTATGCCAGAAAACAGTTCCGGTTCCACAGTAGAAAATTGCGTAAAAACAATTATTATGAAAGAAAATATGTAAAAGGAGAGTACCATGAAAGAAAAATTGCAGAAAATCAGAGAAAATGCAATAGCACAGATTGAAAATTCTGACGGACTTGCAAAACTCAACGATGTGCGTGTCGCCGTTCTTGGAAAGAAAGGGGAACTCACCGCCGTATTAAAGAGTATGAAAGAGGTTGCACCGGAGGATCGCCCGAAGGTGGGACAGTGGGTAAATGAAACCCGTCAGGAAATTGAAAATAAACTCGATGAGATGAAGAAAAAACTCGAGGCTGCGGAGCTTGAACATCGTCTGGAAAATGAAGTGATCGACGTTACCCTTCCGGCAAAGAAAAACCGTGTGGGACACAGCCATCCGAATACCATGGTACTTGAAGAGGTAGAGCGTATTTTTACCGGTATGGGATATGAAGTTGTAGAAGGACCGGAAGTGGAATACGATTATTATAACTTTGAAGCTCTGAATCTGCCGCCAGACCATCCGGCAAGAGATACACAGGATACGTTCTATATTACCGATAACATCCTGCTCCGCACACAGACTTCTTCTGTTCAGGTACACGTTATGGAACAGCAGAAGCCGCCGATTCGGGTCATCTCTCCGGGACGGGTATTCCGTTCGGATGCCATTGATGCAACCCATTCCCCGCTGTTCCATCAGATCGAGGGTCTGGTTGTCGATAAGGGCATCCGCATGAGCGACCTGAAGGGCATTCTCGAGCTGTTCGCAAAGAAGCTGTACGGCGAGGACACGGTTGTTCGTTTCCGTCCGCATCACTTCCCGTTCACCGAGCCGTCTGCGGAGATGGATATCCAGTGTTACCGCTGCCACGGTGAAGGCTGCCCGCTCTGCAAGGGCGAGGGCTGGATCGAGATCCTCGGCGCCGGCATGATCCACCCGAAGGTGCTCGAGGGCTGCGGCATCGACTCCACGGTCTATTCCGGCTGGGCGTTCGGCATGG
>OLVX01001275.1_pt1 | contig 22037 bp, 21 predicted proteins | sample 1673271 | NCBI WGS metagenome assembly OLVX01 (sample SAMEA3178939, study PRJEB25190) | human gut metagenome | biome: human gut; feature: human-associated habitat; material: faeces | place: Austria | collected 2013
CTTGTATTTTATCTTTATCTTCAATTTTGGCAGTTAGCATTATTACTGGAAAGTTGAGTCCTTTATCTCTTATCATTTTACATATTTTAAATCCATCAACATCTTTTATCATTACATCTAAAATAGCAAAGTCTAATTTTTGACTTTCTATACAATTTATTGCTTCTTTTGCATCGTAAAATTTAAAAACATTGTAATTCTCATTTTTTAAATAAACTTCCACTAAATCTGCAATTTCTCTTTCATCATCTAATACTAAAATATTCATTTTTTCCTCTTTTCTATTTCTTGTATTTTACCATATTTTTTTAATATTTTCTATAACTCTCTTCAAATGTAAGGAAATGTTAAGATTTATTTAATCATTTCTTAAAACTTATTTCTTCGTTCGGTTTTATAATATAAACAGGTTACAAGAAAGAGGAGGAAATCAAATGAAGAAAAAAAAAATAATAATACTTTTAATAATAATTTTAGGAATATATCTATTTTTTAGGAACACTCCATTTAACGATATATCTTATAATTTGAATAGATTTATTTCTAAAGTAACTAACACTTCAGAATATAAAACAATCAAACAAGATGTAAATAAAAATTATTCTGGCATAGGACAAGAAAAAGTAAAAAATAAAAATGGTTATTTTACTACATTTACAACTATTGAAAATCATAAAAAGACATATATTGAGTATAAACAAAATAGTGATGCTTCTTGGAGTAATAATCAATATTGGGGTGGAACTATGGCTGAAAATGATTGTGGTATTACTGCACTTGCAATTATTTTGAGTGGATATGACCAAAAATATACTCCTGAAGATCTTAGGCAAAAGTATTATCCTGTGTTAGATTATGACACACTTTCAAAAGAGTTATCTAATACATTTAATATTAAAAATACGGATTTTTATTATGATAATGTTCATTTATCTAAAGAAAAGTTACAAGAGCATTTAAAAACTAATAGACCTATTTTAATTTGTTTATGGAATCAGCCACACGATAATCGTTGGACTACTGCATCACATTATATGGTTTTACTGGCAACTGATGATAATGACATGGTATATATTTCTAATCCAAATGGTGGAAAAAATGATAGCAAAAGTTCAGGTTGGTATAAATTTAAAGAAATAACTCCTTATATCGCAAAAGCTTTATATATAGAAAGCTATAATTAAAAGACAGCATTAAGCTGCCTTTATTCTTATCTCTTATTATCACAACAAATTACTAGTTTTTTTCTACTCATATCTGTAATTTTATCGCTAAATCTCTTTTATAATCTTACAAGGATTTCCTACTGCTACTACATTTGATGGAATATCTTTTGTAACTACACTTCCTGCTCCAATTATAGTATTATCTCCTATTGTAACACCAGGCATAACGCATACATTTCCACCAATCCATACATCATTTCCTACTACTATCGGCTTTGCAAACTCTACTTTTCTTCTTGTTTCTTTATCTATTGGATGTCCTGATGTGTAAAATCCACAATTTGGTCCAATTTGAACATTATTTCCAAAAGTTACTTTATTGGCATCTAATATTACTAAATTATGATTTGAATAAAACTTTTCTCCAATTTCTATATTAAATCCATAATCACAATAAAAATTTGGCATTATCATAAATTCATTTCCAGTTTTTGAAAAAAGTTTCTTTATAATTTCATTTCCTTTTTCTATATCTTCAATGCATAAATTATTATATTGATTACAAAGTTTTTTAGCTTTTATTAATTCATCTACTAATTGTTTATCACTTGAATCATACAATTCTCCATTTAACATTTTTGCTTTTTCTGTCATAAATTTTTTCCTCCAATCATAACAAAAAATTACTAATTCTTGTTACGATTATATAATAAAAGGTAGATAATTTCAACTGGTTATCTACCCAACTTATTGTAATTTATCTATCTAGCTCGTCTTTCTTTTCTATATATAAAATTTCATTACATTCTTCTTGTGTTGACACAATATTTTTTTCTAATTTATATGCCTCATGTACTTGTTCTCTATTCTTATATGTAAATGGATTGGCAATGTCTATCCCTTGGTACTTTCTCATATCTCTTAAATTGCTTATAAATTCATTAATAAATTCATTAGAATCTCGCATCATTTTCTCCTTTACAACTTACTAGTTATCTTTCTTTTTTTATCCTTTAATTAGCATTTTACTCTTGCATTATTTTAACTTTTTTATATCTTCACCCATTATTTCTAGATAATCTTTTTCTGCTTGTGTTAAATGATTTCTCATATATTTATCATATTCTTTATGTGCTTTCTCTAATGCTTTTTCATGAGATATTGTCCCAGCTCCTTCTAATATATCTTTATGAGTCATGGTTAAAAATCCATCTAGTTCTTTTACCCAGTCTTTCATTGTCATCGCATGCATATTTAAAGCATTAATCTCTGCAACATCTAAATATGCTGACACCATTCTGTTTAATAAATCCAATTCTTTTTCACTCAAATAATTTTTAGCGATTTCAGTTTCTGCTCTTGTAGGCATATTTCCTTTAAAGTTTGTTAATCCTATATTCTCTTTTTCGCTATCCACCCTATTAAATATTACTTCTGCTGCTGTGTTACCATGAACGGCATAGTGCATTTTGTTTTGAACTGTTTTGAAAAATTCTCTTGTTTGCTCATTTTTAGCATCATAATCTACACTTGTAGCATAAATATCTAATATTTTTCTCCAAAATACTTTTTCTGATGAACGGATATCCCTAATTTTTTCTAAAACCTCTTCAAAGTACGTTCCTCCTCCATTGTTTTTGAATCTTTTTACATTAAGGTTATACCCTTTTATTAGATATTCTTTAATTAATTTATTTGCCCATATTCTAAATTGCGTACCTCGAACTGATTTGACTCTATATCCTACTGCTATAATTAAATCTAAATTATAAAATTTTGTTTTATAGTTTTTTCCGTCTTTAGCAGTTGTCAAGTTTTCCTTTACAACTACATTTTCGTCTAATTCTTTTTCATCAAAAATATTTTTTATATGTAAGCTTACATTTTGTTTCGTGGTTTCAAATAATTCGGCCATTGATTTTTGAGTAAGCCATACATTTTCTTCTTCTAATCTCACTTCAATATCAACTTGTCCATCATCTGTTGTATACATTATAAAATTATTTTGCTCATTTAATTCATTGTCCATTATGTAAAACTCCCTTCAAAGTTTATTTTCTACCTGATTACCTTTTAAATATCTATTATAATTTTACGCAAAACATTTGTTTTTGTCAATAGCTAAAAAATAAATTTCAAAATTCTTTCAAACTCTGAAATTTATATATTTTTTATAAATTCAAATTGTTTTATCACACATACTGTCTACTTTGAAATCTACCTTCTGGTATATCATGTAAACATATTGCAATTGCCAAACTGAGTCCCAAACGCATTGACGCTTCAAAACCAGAACCTATTGCTAAACCTTCTGGAAAATTGTGTATGGCTAATCCAATTGATACTATTATTCCGGTTTTTAATAAGTCATTACTCTTTTTATACTTTGTTTCCTTCTGATTAAATTTTTTTTGAACTATTACATCACAAAAAATCATTGTTAGTATTCCTATTAATACTCCGAATACCACTTCATATATATTACTGATCCCTAATGCTTCCGGTATTAAATCAAAACAAATTATTGACATCATTAATCCTGAAGCAAATGATAATATAAAACTTAAAAATTTATTTGAATTTTTCTTAATTACTACTCCTAATATTCCACCTATCGTTGTTCCGAATGTACCAAAAAATAAACCTAATAAAGTTGTTTTTAAAATTTCATTCATAAAAAAACTCCTTAAAACAAATTTATTACATTTTATTTTAAAGAGTTTAATTTTATTCAATTTTAATTTGCCTATTTCTATTCTTCTTCTCCTTTTAATCTTTCAGCTCTATCTGCTGCAATTAGATTATCAACCATTTCATCAATATCACCATTTAAGAAATTTTCCATTTGATAAATACTCATCCCAATTCTATGGTCTGTAATTCTACCTTGAGGATAATTATAAGTTCTTATTTTTTCACTTCTATCTCCAGATCCAACTTGAGATTTTCTAGCATTTGCAACTTCACTATCTTGTTTTTGTTTTTCAATTTCATAAAGTTTTGTTCTAAGCATTCTCATTGCATTATCTCTGTTTTGAAATTGTGATCTTTCCGTTTGACATTCAACAACAATTCCTGATGGTTCATGTATAAGTCTTACAGCAGATGATGTTTTATTGATATGTTGTCCCCCTGCTCCTGATGAACGGAAAACTTCCATTTTTATATCTGCTGGGTTTATTTCTATTTCAACATCTTCTACTACTGGAAGTACAGCAACAGTTGCAGTTGATGTATGGATTCTTCCACTACTTTCTGTATCTGGAACTCTTTGTACTCTATGAACTCCACTTTCAAATTTCAATCTGCTATAAACACCTTTACCTGTAACCATAAATGTAATTTCTTTATATCCGCCAAGACCTGTTTCATTCTCATTTAAAACTTCTACTTTCCAGTGTTTTCTTTCTGCATACATTGTGTACATTCTAAATAATGTACCAGCAAATAAAGCTGCTTCTTCTCCTCCTGCTCCTGCTCTAATTTCACATATAATATTTTTATCATCATCTGGATCCTTGGGAATTAATAATATTTTTAGTTCTTCCTCTATTTTTGGTAATTTTTCTTTATTATCATAATATTCAATTTCAGCCAATTCTTTAAGTTCTTTATCCTCCATCATTTCCTTGGCTTCTTCCATTGCTTCTTTTGCTTTTTTATATTCTCTAAATTTTAAAACTATATCTTCTATGCTAGCATGCTCTTTCATCAATTTTTGCCATTCTGATTGATTTGATATTACTTCTGGGTCACTAATCATTTTTGTTAATTCTTCATATCTTTTTTCTACTGCTTCTAATTTTTCAAACATAAAATTTCTCCTTTAAAATAATTTACTTTTAGTATTATACTACAATTCCATAACATTTACAAGTGAAAAGAAACAAAATACACTCTTATTCAAATTTAGCATATAGTTTTTTACAAATTTATAAAAAAACTAAAACCATGGTTGAATTTTAAAAAAAAATCTGTTATAATAAATTATGTAACTAAATAGTCTTGTACATAGGAGAAATTAACATGAAAAAAGAACCTACAGAACTTTTTTTAAGAACTTCGCAAATCCCAAATAGTTTTTATAATTTTTTGAATACCAATTTAACTACATATTCAGAAACTGAAAGACAAATTATTCGAACAGTACTATCATTAATATATAAAGGTAAATTACTAAAAAATATTTATAATGACAAATACTTAGAAATGGTCTTTCCCAGCTACACGACAGCTGAAATGATAACATTATGTAATTACTTTGTTTCAGATACTTTAAAATCAAAAATAGGATTAGTCGAAACAATTTATGAACTCCGAAAAAAATTTGAAAAAGCTTCATCAGTATGATGAAGCTTTTTTACAATTACATTTATAATGTAATAAAATTAAATTTAACATTTCCTTTTTCTAAAATATTTTTTTCTCTATTAGTACAAGAAAAAATAATAATTTGTCTATCCTTAAATTCATTATTTAAATACAATAAAATATTTTCCAATCTATTATCATCATAAAATGCAAAAGCCTCATCTAATAAAATTGGTACTTTTTCATTTGACAATTCATCAATCATAGATAGTCTTAAAGATAAATATAATTGATCTATAGTTCCAACGCTGAATCTATTTACTGGAATATAATCACCATTTTCTAATTCAACAATTAAACCTTCTGTCTCATTAAACATAACTTTTTTATATTTACTATTTGTTATTTTAGAAATAGTATAAGATAAATTCTCTGTAAACTTAGGTGTTACTGAATTTCTCATTTTATTATATGAATCATTTAAAACTTCTTTTGCTAAATTAATACTCATATTTAATTTTTGCAAAGTTAACATTTTATTATTATTGTTAACCAAATCTTCTTCTATTTTTGATAAATTTTCTAATTTTGGCTCTATATTTTTTTTATCTAAATCTAAAGAATGTAATTTTAATTTTACATTATTTATTTCTTTTTGTAAATTTTCTAATTCAAAATATATTTTTTCATAATTTTTTTCTTCTAAAAAATTATTTATTTTATTTTTTTCTATTTTATTTAAATAATTATTTTTTATTTTTTCTTTTTCTAAATTATTATTTAAAATAAAATTATTTTTTATTTTATTTAATTCTTCATTTAAATTATTAAAATTATTTTCTAATATTTTTTTCTCATTTTCTAATTTAATTAATTCCAAATTAATATTTTCAAAATTATTTTTTTCTATTTTTTCTTTATTTTTTATTTTTTTATTTTCTTTATTAATTAAAAATATATAAAAAATTAAAAACGTTGGTACTGTAAGAAGAAAAATATATTTAAAATAATTATTTTTAATAAAAATAAATTGAATAATATTTATTATAATTAAAAAAATAAATATTATATTTAATTTTTTTATTAATTTATTTTTATTTAATTTATTATTTTTTATTTTTCCTGAATTATTTTCTAAATATTTTTCTAAAATATTTTTATTATTATTTTTTAAATTATTTATTTTATTTTTTAATAAATTAATTTTTTCTATATTTTCATTTTTTATATTTTCTTTTATTTTTATTTTTTCTTTTTCTATATTTTCTTTTTCATTTAAATTTTTTACTTCTCTTAAAAAATTATTTTCTTTTTCTAATTTTAAAATTTCTTCTTCTAAACTATTTTCTTTTTCCTCATATTCATACTTAAAATTTTTATACTTTTCCAATTCCTGTTTTTCTATCTCTAAATTTTGAATATTTCTACTAATTACATTAATTGGCTTTTCCCTAGACCTTTCTGTTCCTACTTCATCTAATTGTCTTCTATTTAGTCTATCAATTACCCTTTTAAACGAAGTATTATCATCTCCTGTTTGTGCTAAATTAGCAATTTTTTGTACTAAAAAATTCTGTGATTGATCTTCTAATTTTACTTCATTTTGATTAATAGCAAGTGTTGATAAAAACAAATCTTCATCTATTTTTGTTTGTTCATAAAAAAATTCATTTCCTCTATTTTTATCTATATTAAATTCTTTTGAAATATCTTCCATAGATTCATTAAATATTTTAGGATTTTTTTTACTAAAATCTCTATAAATTTCATATTTACTATTATCATCTAATTCATATTCTACTTTACCTGAAAATTCTTCTCCTTGCCATGGTTTATATTTATCAAAATCTGATATTTCTTTTCCTTTTTTATTTTTTGAAATTCCATAAAAAGAATTTATTATAAATTTAATTAATGTTGATTTTCCAGCCTCATTTTGTCCATATACTAAATTAATTCCATTTTTTAAATTAATTTCTTTATCTTTTAATTTTCCATAGGAATTTATTTTTAAATTATTTATTTTCAAAATTATTCCTCCTATTTATTATTATAATTTATTTTTCATTTTTTAATTAATTTTTCAATTAATTTTTTTATATATAATTTATATTTTTTCATTATAATTATTTTTATTTTAATTCAATGCTTCCATTCCAATTTCAATAGCATTTTCTATTATTTCTTTTTGTTCTTCTGTTAAATTTGGATTTTCTAATTTATTTAACATTTCCATTGCAAATAATCCTTTTAAAGTTGTATTATTTGACAGTTCATTTAAATTATAATTTACTTTTGTCTTGTTTTTTATTTTAATTGTTTTATCATTAGAAATTAATTTATATAATTCATATTTATCAATTTCAAAATTTCTCTTCCCTACTAAAATAATTTCAATTAATTCTTTATCTAAAAATTCTAATTCATTTATTTTTTCTATTAAATCTTCTTTTGATTGTAGTTCTGTAACATCAATTTCTTGTAATTTAAATTCTCTTTCATCCAATGGGACAAATTCTAATTTAAGCCCTTTTTCATCTATATTTCCAACTATCATCCCATGTTTTCCTAGTTCGTCAAATCCAAGTGACACAGTTGATCCTGGATATACAATGTTTTGATTTTCCTCTTGATTATAATCTAATTTATGAATATGTCCAAGCGCAACATAATCAAAGCCTTTCTCCTTTAGCATTTTTTTAGACATTGAATTATATTCTCTGTCATCTAAATTTGCACCATCTAATGTACCATGGATTACCAAAAAGTTAAATTTATTTTTATTATTTAATTCTATGGATTCAATATCCACATCTCTACAATAAAAATTATCAAACCCAAATCCATAAATATTCACATCTTCTAATTCTACTTTTTCTATTTTTGATGTAAATATTTTTACATTCTCACTCCATAAAAATTTATTATAATAAGAATTTTTTAAATATGGATCATGATTTCCTGGTGATATAAATATTCTTGTATTTGGAATTTCTTTAAATAATTGGTTTATATATTCAATTGTTGACTTCTTTACATATTGATGCTCATATAAATCACCAGAAATTAAAAGCAGTTCAATATTATTTTCTTTTGCATATTCAATTACTTTTTTAAATACTTTTCTCTGTTCTAATCTTCGTATATCTCCAAGTCCATCTTTATCCGCTAAATTAATAAATGGGCAATCAAAATGCATATCAGCTATATGTACAAATCTCATAACTTCCTCCTAAAATTTATATTTTTTAATATATAATATCTGTACAAAAAAAACAAGCGAACAAAACAAATTTTCTCAAAAAAAGAAACTAATTTATACTTCAGTACAAATTAGTTTTCTACATAATTTAATTATTTTCCTCATCAAATGGACCAAATAATTCATCAAATTTAGCCTCTAATTCTTTTTGTAAATCATATGTATCTTCTTCATCATCTTGTGGTAAAATTGGAGGAATCTCAGATGTATTATCAGCTTTATCATTTATATCTTCCATAAGTAAATTTTGTTTTACTTCTTCTGGAGAAATTTTATCAGAATTTTTTTCTTCTTTTGGTGAATCTATATCATCAAATAAATCATCTAAAGATTCTATATTTAAGTTCTCTACTGCTTTTTCATCTTTATCCTCTACATATGGATTATACGGATTATATTTTCTCCAAGATCCTCTATCTATTTCTCCAATATCATTATGACTGATTTCTAATCTAGCTAAGTCTTTAGCCATTGAATGTTTAAAATAATAGAATTTTTTAGCCTTTACTGGCTTTATTCCCTTTTCAAAAATAATACAATCATCATTATCCATTCTTCGAAGTTCATCTGGTGTCATTAATGCTCTTGCCATAACTTGATCTGATATACTTTTTCCTGTTCTATGGTTTTGCTTATCTTTACTAATTGATAAACTATCTCTTTCTATAGTCTTTTCTCCTAAAGCTTTTGAAAAATATTCAACTGTTTTATATGAGTTACTTCCTAAAAATACATGTGTATCACAGTTACCCATAATTGTTTCATATGATTTTTCATAAATTGCTTCCAATTGGTCTAAGTTTTGTAAAATAACACTAAATGAAATTCCTCTACTTCTTGATGTAGATATCTTTTTATCAAAGTCTGGTATTTTACCAATATTAGCAAACTCATCTAATATAAAATATGTTTTTTCTTTTAAAGCTCCCCCATTTTTATCTGCAAAATCATATAATTGTTGTATCATCTGAGAGAAGAAAATTGTAAGCAAGAAATCATATGCTGTGTGTGTGTCAGATGAAATAACATATACAGCTGTTTTTTTGCTTCCTATCTCTTCAAAATCTATTGTGTCTGTAGATGTAAGCTCAGCTATTTCTTTTGAATCAAATTTACCAAGTTTTGATTGTAAAGAACTTAATATTGAACCATATGTCTTCTCTGGAGCTATTTCAATAGATTTATAATACATTCTTGCTGGATGATCATATGGTAATTGATTAATTAAATCTGAAAGTAAATTGCTTCCTCCATTTTTATTTGCTGCCCTTACTAGTTCCGCACAACTTGCTAAATTTTGCTCTTCTTCTGGTCTTGTTGCAATCAAATAATAAATCAATGCTTTCAATAGCATTTCTGCCATGTCATCCCAATATGGATCTGAACCACTTTCGGTTTTTTGCCCTTTAACAACTGTATTTGCAATAACATCAACATCTAATTCTGATGAAATATGCATAAGTGGATTATATCCATCACTAAATTGTGGTCTTACTAAATTTAAAACTTTTATATCATACCCATGTGATTTTAAATATCCTGCTGTTTTATCATATAATTCTCCCTTAGGATCTGTAAATATATATGAACCCAACATTTGATATGCATTTGGAATTGAATATGAAGCAGATTTACCTGAACCTGAACCGCCCAACTACTAGTACATTGACATTTCCTCTTTTATCTAATGGTAAATAATTGTCTTCTGCTAATATTATTCCTTTATTTTTACTTAAAATTCTATATTGTTCTCCTCTTTGACTCCAATCACTAGAACCATGCTCAATATCTGAATATTCATTTTTTGGTGCTGATTTAAAAAAACCTATAAAAAAGAATATCATATAAAAAATTGTAAACACAATTAATATAGAAATAAAGTTACTAGTTGCACCTTGCACAAAAATATTTGTAAAAGTTACAAATGGATTTGTAATACCATTTACAAAAGTTTCTATAAAAATTTCTAATGAAGCTCCTTGTTTTACTTGAAAAGAACTATATGCTAATGGTGCAACAAGTACTATGACCAAAATTAGCCATAGTACTGCACAAATAATAAATTTACTTTTATTTCTTTTTATTGCTCCTTCAATTTTATAATTCATTAAAAATCACCTACTATCTTTAGTAATTAAATTGCATCTCTACCATCTTGGTCTTTTTCTGCTTTTTTGCTTTCAAAATCAACAACTTTCTTTTTAGCTTCCATTTTTGATTTTCTGTCTGTAAAGTTAATTACATTTTCATTGTTTTCTGCTTTTATTACCATATTTTCTGTTAATTCTGTACTTAAAACTTCCATTCTAACACCTTTTTCAGATGCCTTCATAACAAATTTTTCTTTTTCTACAATGTTATTAATATCTGTACCCACGATAGTAAATGTGTCATTTTTCCCAGCGGGTCTATATTTTATAATCTTTGATTTTTGTTTTGCCATTCGGCTTCTCCTCCTTAATCACTATCTCTTATTTCAAATGCAAAATAAGATTTGTATGGTTTCAACTTACATTTTCCTTTTACTTCGTTTGTATTTTCATCAAAATATAAAGTTGGTTTAATTTCCTCTGTTGTTTCAGGGTCAATAATAGATATAGACCTCTTTAAATTAGGAGTATATGAAAATTCTTTATATTCTTTTTCATCTTCTGAGTATAATGTAGTAAATTTAAAAGGTGTTGGTTTCTTTGTTATTCTTACTTCATCACCTAATAATAAACCTGTATTAATAACTACTTTATCCTGTCCAAAAGATAAAATTACTAATCTATTTCCATCTTTAGCAGGATTCTCTACATAAAAAGTTTTTCTATTAAAATTCCCTCTTATTTCATCTGTATGTTCTAATCTTTCTACTGTGTATTTAGGATATTCTTTTAAAAATTCTTTTTCTGTTTTGTTTACTTGATATATTACAGTGTTTACACCTTTTGGATCTGTTATACTAAAATGTTTTCCTTGTATATTATCCATCATTACACCTCATTTCTATGATTCAATCCATAGTTCATCTTTTGTTTCACTACATATTTAATTATAGCTAAAAATCAACATTTTGTCAATAAAAATTATGTAAATAATCTATTTTTGTTAACTTCTAGGATTAAATCTTGACATTTCTCTTAATTTTTCAAACATCTCTTTTTCGTCTAATTCTAATTTTTTTGGAACCATTATTTTTACTTCTGCAACCAAATCTCCTCTAGTTCCATTAGAATTTTTATATCCCTTGTTTGGTATTTTTAATTTCTCGCCACTTTGAATTCCTTGTGGTATATATATTTTTGTTTCATCATCAATTGTCTTTAGACTGACTCTTGTACCCAGTGCTGCTTCCCAAGGAGTAAGTAATAAATCTGTATGTAAATCACTTCCAAAAAGTTTAAATATCTTATTTTCTTCAATATTTATTTTTATAAATAAATCTCCATTTTTTCCACCATTTTTTCCAGCTTTTCCTTGTCCTATTAGACGTATCTTCTCACCATTTCTAATTCCTTCTGGAATTTTAACTGAAAATGTTTTCATTTTTCCTTCTATAGTTCTTAGAGAAATTTTTTTATCTGCTCCATAAAATGCTTCTTCTAGACTTACATTAATTTCTGTTTCAATATCTTCCCCTCTAACAGAATCTTTCTTAATTTTAATATTTTTTTCCTCTTCATCTATATTTCCAAGAAACATACTAAAAATATTTTTTCCCTTTATTTTTTGATACTGTTTTACATTATTTTTAGAATTCCAAACTCTATCAAATTTTCTTTTTTGTGCTGGAGTAGATAATACCCTATATGCTTCATTTATATCTTTAATTCTTTCTTCAGCTAAATTATCTCCAACATTTAAATCTGGATGATATTTCTTAGCTGCCGCTCTATATGCTGATTTTATTTCATCTATTGTTACCCTACTAGTTTCTAGCCCTAGTATTTTATAATAATCTTTATAAATCATCTGACATCCTCCTAAAATTAGGTAGATTTATTATAACACAAAATGAAAAAAAATCCATATATTTAATGGATTTTTTTCATTTTTACAAAATTATATATTACAAACATTCACAATTATATAATTAAGTCTATAAACTTGCCAATTCTATTAATTTATCTAATAATTCAGAATATGAAATCCCTTCATTTCCAAAAAGTTTAGGATACATACTAATATCTGTAAAACCTGGCATTGTATTTATTTCATTTATATATACTTGTTCAGTTCCATCTTCAACAAAGAAATCAACTCTTGATAATCCTTTTCCATCAATAGCCTTAAAAGCTTTAACTGCAAGTCTTTTAATTTCATCAGATTTTTCTTTAGCTATATTAGCTGGTATCAATGTCTTTGATTCTTGGTTATTATATTTAGCATCATAACTATAAAATTCATCAGCAGCTAAAATTTCTCCAACACAAGAACTTATAACATCTTCATTTCCTAAAACTGCACACTCTACTTCTTTTCCAATAATACCTTGTTCTATTAATATTTTATTATCATATTTTGCAGCTTCTTTTATAGCATCTACCAATTCTTCAATTGAATTTGCTTTTGTAATTCCTACACTTGAACCTGAATTTGATGGTTTTACAAACATAGGAAATTTTAATTCTTTTATTGAAATTTTTGCAACATCTTCTACTGTCATTATTTTTTCATTAAAAAATTTATCAACATATATAAATTTATCATTATACTTTCTTATATACACATAATTAGCTTGTTTTATTCCCGCCTTTTCGAATATAACTTTTGTGTAAACCTTATCCATTCCAACTGTTGAAGCTAAAACTTTACAACCAACATATGGTATTTTCAATAATTCAAATAGTCCTTGAATTGTTCCATCTTCTCCATATAATCCGTGTAATACTGGAAAAATTACATCTAATGTTTTTAAATATTCTACTATATTTTCCATTGGTTGTTTTCCATTTATTTTTGTTCCAAATTTTTCATTCTTTTCAATGTTTGCTATAGTATACCATTTTCCGTCTTTATCTATAAAAATTGGATAAATTTCATATTTATTCTTATCTAAATTTGCTATAACTGATTCAGCAGAAACACATGATACTTCATTTTCTGTTGACATTCCACCACATATAACTCCTAATTTAATTCTTTCACTTGCTATAAGCTCTTCAACAATTTCAAAAAATTTCATTCCATTTGATGCTTTAAATAGTATAGCATCACCACTTTGCCAATTTTCTTTAATAAATTCTGCTATTTTTTCTCTACTATCAAAATAAAAAATATTATTTTCTTGCATTCCTTCTCTTTTAGCACTTTCCACTATAAATTTTGAATTTTCTCCTGAACAAATTAATAAATCAATTTTATTTTTTACCACTTCTTTTCCAACTTTTTCATGAAGTTCTTTCGAAAACTCTCCTAATTCAAACATATCTCCTAAAACAGCAATTTTTCTCTTATTATTCAATCCTGACAAATATTTTAAAGATGCTTGCATTGATTCAAAACTTGCATTATAACTATCATTTATAATTGTTACACCATTTTTTAAATTTGTAATATCCATCCTTTTTTTAGTTAATTCAAATGTTTGAATTCCATTAATCATTTGTTCAACACTCAAATCCAACAAATTTCCAACTGTAATAGCACATAAAGCATTATATACAAAATGTATTCCTCCTACAGGAACTGTTACTTTAAATTTCTTTCCATTTAAGTTGCATATAAATTCACTGCTATTTTCTTTTAATTTAATCTCTTCTGCCATTATGTCTGATTTATTCTCAATTCCAAATGTATGTATTTCAACATCTTCTGGTTTTTCTAAATAATATTTATGTAACATATCATTATCATTATTTATTACAAGAATTTTTTTATTCATTCCTTCTAATATTTCTAATTTTGCTTTTAGTATTCCCTCTCTTGAACCCAAGTTACCAATATGTGAAGTTCCCACATTTGTAATAACTGCTATTGTTGGTTCTGCTATTTTGGTCAAATTTTCAATTTCTCCAAACTGATTCATTCCCATCTCTATAACAGCCGCTTCATGGTCATCCAAATTAAAAAGTGTAAATGGTAATCCTATACTATTATTACTATTTCCTTGCGTCTTTAAAGTCTTATATTTTTGGGCAACAACATTGCTAATTATATCTTTTGTACTTGTTTTGCCTACACTTCCTGTTACCCCAATAACAGGAAAATCTTTTCCATATAATTCTCTTTTATATCTTGCTATATCAGATATTGCTTCCACTGTATTATCTACTTTTATTATGTTTTTATCACTATACTCTTCTAAGTCTTCCTTAGAAAAATCGACATCTTGAACTATAACTGCACTTGCTCCGTTTTCAAATGCTTTCTTCCATAAAGTATTTCCATCAAAGTTTTCCCCTTTTATTCCTACATATACATCTCCTTCATTTATTAATCTTGTATCTCTACATATTTTTTCAAATTCCTGCTCTTTTTTCCCTATTATCAAATTGCCTTTTGTTGCATCAACAATATTTTTTATTGTTAGTTTATTCATTCTAAATTTCATTCCTTTCTGATTTTATCAGTTTTTAACTTTATAGATTATATGCTTTTTTTTTTATTTTTGCAATTATAATATTATAAAAAAAAGTCATAAGAAAGCAATATATCTTTCTTATGACTTTTTTATTTAGAAACTACTTATTGTTTTCAACTGAACGGTTTGCTATTTCAATAGCCTTTGTAACAATGTTCCCACAATCTCTTGAAGAAACACCAGCCCAACTTCCACCGTCTTTTTTTACTTGTTCATAAACACCTAATTCTTTAGCAATTTCTTCTCTTAAATTTTCAGATATTAATTTACTATTTCTAGACATAACATCCTCCTAATTCTAATAAAACTTAAATATAAGTTCTATTAATAATAGTATATACCAAAAAAAAAATATTATTTTAAAATTTTTTTAATTAAAAATAGTATTTTTGTATAATATATGTTATACTATCATCAAATAATTAATAAGAGATAAATTATTAATATAAAAACAAATCATAATACTAAGCAATTAAGAAAGGGAAATTTTATGGATTCAAAAAATAATACTTTAGAAGAAAATCCACTTATAAACACTAATACTGAAAATAACAATATTGTAGAAAAAGATAATATAAAAAATGAAAATTTAAATAATATCACTAATGAATTTCATCCATATAATCCATCTACTGCAAAAAAAGGACTTGACGGATTAGCAATTTTTGGAATTTCTGTTGTTGTCCTTTCTGTTATTGTTATATTGTTCACTATGTTTTATTTTTATACAAATAGCCAAAAAGAAACTATCTATTCTGGAATAACAATAAAAGGAATTGATGTCTCTAATTTAACTAAAGAACAGGCAATTACAAAAATAACAGAAGAAATTCAAAGCAAAATTCCAGAAGAAATAATATTAACACACGATGATTATAAATCAACTATTTCTACTTCTGCATTAAATATTGATTTTCATATAGAAGATGCTATTAATACAGCTTATGAAACTGGAAGATCTGGCAATCTTTTAGAAAAAAATTTCAACATTTTTAAATTAAAATTTTCTAACATTAATATAGAACCTTATCTTTCATTAGACAATGATGCGCTAAGAAAAAATTTAGAAGAAATTTCCGCCAATCTACCTGATAAAATGATTGAAAATAGTTATTACATAGAAAAAAATAATTTAATTATAACAAAAGGAAAAGAAGGTAAGCAAATTAACATTGATGAAATGGTTGGATTAATCCAAAATGAAATTTACAATTTAAATTTTAATAATAATACTCCAATTGAAATACAAACAATAACTACATATCCTTCTAAAGTAAATTTAGAAGCAATTCATCAAGAAATATATAAAGAAGCCAAAGATGCTTACTATACACAAAATCCATATAAAGTACACCCAAGTGAAAATGGTTTAGATTTTAAAGTTTCTATGGAAGAAGCTCAAAACTTATTAGCAAATGCTCAAGATACTTGTACAATTCCATTAAAAGTAACTTATCCAAAAATATCTACAAATATGGTTGGTTCAGAAGCATTTCCTAATTTACTATCTACATTTTCTACTAATTACAATGCAAATCAAACCAATAGAACAACTAATTTGAGATTAGCTGCAAACAAAATAAATGGTACTGTTCTTATGCCTGGGCAAACATTTTCATATAATAAAGTTGTTGGAAATAGAACAACTGCAGCAGGTTACAAAGAGGCCGGAACATATGTAAATGGTCAAATTGTAGATGGTGTCGGTGGTGGAATTTGCCAAATTACCACTACTTTATATAATGCTGTTTTATATGCAAATTTAGATATTGTACAAAGAACTAATCATCAATTTATTCCATCATATTCTACTGCTAGTAGAGATGCAACTGTTGTATATGGTGCAATTGATTTTCAGTTTAAAAATAATAGAGAATATCCAATTAAAATTTATTGTTCTGTTTCTGGTGGTATTGCAAAATGTAATATTTTTGGAGTTAAAACAGCAAATGATTATGAAGTTCAATTAACATCACGTATTACAAGCACAACTTCTAATGCAATTTATTCAGAAGCCTACAAAATTTTAAAGAAAAATGGAACTGTTGTTAGTACAACATTACTATCAAAAGACAAATATCTAAGACACTAATAAAATCCAAATTATAAAGCCTTGAAATGACTAAAACAATTAATCATTTCAAGGCTAATTTATTTGCTCTTCTTTAATACACTTTTAAATATTTTATCTTACATAGTTAAAGTTCCATTAGGTGTATTTGTAATAATTAATATATCTTCTTCTCTTCCATTCTCAGCATTTATATAAACTAAAAACTCTCTATCCTCTACTTTTCCCTTAAACTCATAGCATAAAATCTCTGTTTTAAACTCGGTTGGTATAATAGCTAATCCTTCTGACATAATATCTAAATTTTTATTTAATGTTTTCTTTGCATTTTCGGCAGTTATACTAATTTTTGAGGTATCTCTTACAGTATGATTATTTAAATATCCTGTTGTTTCTATTCCTAATATTTCTCCATTATCCAAAGCCACTTTAACTTTTATTAAATCTGAATATACAGTAACATTATCTTGTACATACGCATAATTTATTGTTACTATTCCATCTTGTTTTAAATAATAAGTTTCTTTCATCGATTTAAAGCCTTTTTCTTCTAAAAATTCTTTTCCTTTTCTATTGGCTTCATCCTGACTTATAATTTCTGTATTAACTTCTCGATTTGAATTCATATATATTATATGTCCGCCTTTTTTAGAAACTGAAATTGTAATATTATCCTCTTTATTTGTTTTTATAGAAAAATTATATTCTGGAATTGTTGCATTTTCAGAAAATCCCATATTTTGTATTTCTTTTATTTTTTCATTTCCGATAAATTCTATCGCCTTTTGCTTTGCTGTTTCTTCATCTATATCATCTCCTGTAAGTCCTTTAGCCTCACTACTTGTTACATGTTCAGAAAATGCACCATCATATATTAGACCTGAATATTCATGAAAATTTTCTTCTAAATTACTAAATCCTTCTAAATTTGTACTTACTTGCTGTGCCAACATCTTATTGCTTTTATTAGTCATTTTATCCCAAGTTACTCTTCCCATATTTATATCTTCTGACAATTGATTTAAAGTATTTTCTAATTCTGTACTATAATCATGTAAATCTTTTAAATTCTTCAAATCTTCATCTGTTAAACTTTCATTATAAATATTTTTCCTTGATAATGAATAACTATAATCACTTACTTGATTTAAAAATTTTTGAGTATTTTCTAGTTCTTGACTTTCTATTGGTAATCTTGATAAATATGTTTGTGCCAAATTTGCCTCTCTCCATACATTTGTCAATGTTTCTGCTCCATGCTCTGGTGTACTAGAAATTAAAGATTTTGCTAAATATGTTTCTACATTTTGTACATAATCCACCAATTCATAAAACGCCATATTATAATCATTATTAGAAGCTAATTTCATTTCATTTTTTTCTCTAACCACAGTTGCTACTAAACATACAGTTATCACCAAAAATATAGCAATTGCAGACCAAATATACGATTTTTTAATAATTACTGTTTTTTCTTTTTGTATTTTCATAAAATCATCCTTTCCCTTTTGCATATATATGCCATTTAAATTTATTTACAGAATCTATGTTTTCCAATTGTTTTTACAAGAGGTCTTGACCATATCCACTTGTTAGTAGCTGTTGCTGGATTAAAATAATAAACACAGCCTCCTGTTGGATCCCAGCCATTCAGTGCGTCTTGTGCAGCTTTATATACTGTTGAACCTTCGCTTAATGCTGCATTTATTTGTCCATCTGATACAGCCGTAAAAGCTCCTGGTTCATAAATTACTCCAGATATTGAATTTGGAAACCTTGAATCCTTAACACGATTTAAAATAACAGCACCAACTGCAACTTGTCCTTCATATGGTTCCCCTCTTGCCTCACCATTTATTGCTCTTGCCATTAATTGTATATCAGAAGTATTTGTCGACTTTGCAATACTAACATTATTTACATTTCCATTATCCACAAGAAAAACACAAATTGTGGATAATACCAGTAAAAACATTATTGAAAAAACTTTTAAAATTTTTTTCATTTACCATTTTCCTTTCTCTTTTAATAATATAAATTGAAAAATATACTTTTTTTATTTAATACCATATTTTCGCATTTATATATCAATACAAATTAAATTATGTTACTTTTTATTATCAACTTTATTTTGAGTAAAATTTTAAAAAATATACCTGTTATTTACATTTTTTATATTAGATGATAAAATAGACTCAATAAAATTACATATTTTTATTTAATTTTAAAAAATTAATAATTAATTTATAAATATTACATTTATAGATTATTATTTTGTATAAAAAAGGAGTTAAGTCTATGAAAAAAATTTTAATATTTTATGCTTCTTATGGTGGAGGACATCTTAATGCTGCAAAATCAATAAAAGAATGCATTGATACAAATTATAAAGATTGTGAAACAAAAATGATAGATTGTATGAAATACGTAAATAAACCTATCGAAATAATCACAACTACAGCTTACCGTGAAATGGCAAAAAAATTGCCATGGGCATGGGGAAAAATATATAATGATTCTCAAAAAGGTCCTTTGGCACATATTTCTTCAAGGTCAAATAAAATTTTTGCAATAAAATTATTAAAATTATTAAGAGAAGAAAAGCCAGACATTATAATTTCTACTCACCCTTTTGGAAGTCAAATGTGTAGCTATTTAAAAAGGAAAGAAAAAATTACAGCTAAAATTGCTACTATTATGACTGATTTTTCACCTCATGATCAATGGTTAGTTGGTTCTGATTACACCGATTATTTTTTTGTTGCACATAATAAAATGAAAGAATATTTAATGTCAAAAAATATACCTGAAGAAAAAATATTTGCAACTGGAATTCCGATTTCATCAAGATTTTTAAAAAACTATTCTAATGAAGAAAAACAAAAAATCTTGAATAGTTTTAATTTTGTACCAGCCAAAAAAACAATTTTATTTTTCGGTGGAGGCGAATTCGGTCTAGGAAAAGCAAAAACTGTTGAAGTTTTTGAATGTCTAGCCAAGAATTTTTCTAACATACAAATAATCGCTATCAGTGGAAAAAATGAAAAAATGAAAGCAGAATTTGAAAAAATAGTATCTGAAAATAATAAATCAACTACTATAAAAGTTTTAGATTATACAAATCAAGTTCCAGAGCTTATGGCGGTTTCTAATTTAGTAATTTCTAAACCAGGTGGATTAACGACATCTGAAAGTTTAGCTTCTAACTTACCAATGGTAATAATAAATCCTATACCAGGTCAAGAAGAAGAAAATGCAGAATTTTTAGAAGAAAATGGCACAGGAATTTGGCTAAGAAAAAATTCTTCTACATATGATGTATTAAAAGATTTATTAGATAATCCTGAAAAACTGAAAAAAATGAAACAAAATACAAATATATTAGCAAAAAAACATTCTACTGAAGATATATGTAAAATTTGTATATAATTTAGTTTTTAATTTCTGTGGGACATCTTGTCCCACAGAATATATAAGCATACTTAAAAAATTTAATCTTATTTTAAATCCCTGTATATAGTTTTCAAAATTTCATATCTATATTCTAAAATCTTCTTGTAAAAATCTTTTCTTACTTCGGTCATGCACTCTATACCATCAATCATTTTTTTAATTTCTTCTATATTAATACTAGAAAATAATCTCTTTATAGCACAATTACATTCTTCATTTTGCATTTGTTTTAAATATGTCATATAATTAATTTTCTTTCCATTATATTTTAAACATGAATAACAATTTATTGCTAAATTCTTTAATTCCGTATCAGTTATTCTTTCTATTTCTTCATCTTCAAGCATTGGATTTAAACATGACCCACAATCATAAATTGGAGCAAATTCTACTTTTCCCGTATTTTTATTTAATAAAAATCCCCAATTTCCATTGTGTCTATCAGTATTTCCGATTAAACTATCTATTATGAACATATTCCAAAATTTTTCTTTAGTTTCTACAGAATTAATCATTTTATTTTCTTCTATAACATCCATTATATCTTTTAGTTCTGTCTCTATCTTTTTGTCCGGATTTGTACTCAAAGCTAAATTTTCAAACTCATATAAGATATTTTCATTATCTGTAAAATCTTCACAAGCACATACTATTTTTCCCTTTCCATTATATTCATACTTTCCTAAAATAGTATTTTGTGTTTTAAATCCTGTTATTTTAAATACATTACTTCCTATATATTCGGAAAACGCATTATTAATATATGATATATTCTTATTTTTCTCTCTTATTGGATCTGGAAACTTAACTAAATATTTTGTACTATTATAAATTAATGTTTTCTTTTTTTCTGAACCTTTAAAATTATTAAATACTTCTATAGCATCTGTAAAATCTATCATATTCTCCTCCATTATTATTAACTAATATTAGTATAACATAATTTATTTAAATTTACTATAGTTATTTTTATCTTTGACTAGTTACAGTTTTCATCTTCATTTTCCTTTGCTTTCTGCAAAGCAATAATTGCCAAATTATCCGCAAAAGCCGTAGAAAAAGCTGCCAATGTTGCAGTTTCATCGGCAGAAAGATTTTGACCTATTCCTATAGCCAAGCTACTTGCTAACCCTATTAAATTACAACTAGATAAATAATAACCACCCGTAAAACGGGTGGTTTTAACATGCCCTATAAGGGCATATA
>OLVX01001284.1_pt1 | contig 21958 bp, 16 predicted proteins | sample 1673271 | NCBI WGS metagenome assembly OLVX01 (sample SAMEA3178939, study PRJEB25190) | human gut metagenome | biome: human gut; feature: human-associated habitat; material: faeces | place: Austria | collected 2013
GAAAACCCAAAAAGCTTACGGCGCTCCTGCTCGCGCTCACACTGCTTTTCGCCTGCGCCGCCTGCGGCAGCGGAAACAGCACAACAGACAGCGGCAAAACCATCTCTGGCACGCTGCCGGAGATTATAGACCGCCTGTATGACACCGTAGATGTCGATGACGAGCAGCGCGATTTTCTCAAAAACAGCGTCGGCACGGTCGAGATTCCGAAAGACCAGTCTGCATACTACTTCGGCGTCGAAAACCTCGATTTTGAAGAAGCCGTCGCGAGCGAGCCGTTCATCAATGCCATCGCGTTTTCCGTTTGTCTCATGCGTGTCAAGGACGGTACCGACATCGACGAGTTGAAAGCGGAGATCCGCCGCAGCGCGAACCCCGCCAAGTGGATCTGCGTGGATGTCAACCCGAACGACGTGCGCGTGGAAAGCGTCGGCGACCTTGTCCTGCTCATCATGGCGGACGATTCCGAAAAATACAGCGAAGCATTCTACGCCCTCGCCGAGTAAAAAGCAAAACTTGACGAAAACGCCAAAAATCGCTATGATGAATATAAACGCGGCGTGATGCCGTGTGACGAAAGGAAGTTATATCATGCTGAAGAAAATCGATACAAAGAAAGCCCCCGCAGCCATCGGCCCGTATTCGCAGGCCATCGTTTGCGGCAATATGCTCTTCACCTCCGGTCAGATTCCGATCGACCCCGCAACGGGCGACATCCACGGTGCAGACATCACCGAGCAGGCAGAGCAGGTCATGAAGAACCTCGCCGCCGTCCTCGAAGAAGCCGGTACCACGTTTGAAAACGCCGTGAAGACCACCTGCTTCCTCGCCGATATGGGCGATTTCGCCGCGTTCAACGCTGTCTACGGCAAGTATTTCACCGAAAAGCCGGCACGCTCCTGCGTTGCCGTCAAGACCCTGCCGAAGAACGTCCTCGTCGAAGTGGAAGTCATCGCAGCGCTTTAATTTCCGCAAATCAAAAGGCATACGGTAAGCGAAAAACGCTTTGCCGTATGCCTTTTTGCATATAAAAAGCGCCGTACGGGTTCCCGTACAGCGCCGAAAAATCACTTTTTCTTGCTTGTTTTAAACTTCGGGAACAGCGGCTTTTTACCCTGTTCCTTTTTCTTTGCCGCGCGTTCCAAAACGGGGGCGCACAGCGGGCGGCCCTTAGAATACCCCGACGCGTAGTGAGAGTTTTCCAGATATGGGTATTTGCCCGGTTCTAAATCAGCGTTTGAAAGCCCGCGCGCCGCAAGGCGGTTCGTTGTCACGCGGCGCATCACCGTGTATAGAACCGCTGCAATCGGTGTGCCGAGAATAATGCCCAAAATGCCGAACAAATTGCTGAAGATCGTCACGGCGGTCATCACCCACACGCCCGGCAGGCCGATGGTCGAGCCCACGACCTTCGGGTAAATGAGGTTGCCCTCAAACTGCTGAAGGCAGATGAAGAAGATGACGAACCATACAGCATCCATGGGATTTACGATCAGCAGCAAAAACGCGCCGATACCGCAGCCGATGTACGCGCCGAGAATCGGTATCAACGCAGTGATCGTCACAATGCACGAGATGAGCAGCGCGTAGTCAAACCCGATAAGCGACATACAGATGAAGCACAGGCAGCCTAAAATGACACACTCCGTCAGCTGGCCGCGCACAAAGGAAGAAAACACGTTGTTCGAGGTTACCGCAATGTCTGCCAGCGTTGCCACCACCTTTTTCGGCAGCAGGGAATAGGAGACACGCTTTAAGGAAAGCAGCAGGCTCTCCTTGCTCGTCAGGAAGTACGCGGAGAAGATAACGGAGAGCACAAACGTGAAAATGCCGCTCGCCACATTCACGGTCACGTTCACAAGCGAGCTGAAAAAGTTCGTCGTAAACTCCGTTGCGCCCGATAAAATCGAAGACCAGTTGAAGTTATTCAACGAATCCACCATCGTGGAAAAATCGAAGTCAAACTGCTTGGAAAGCTCGTCAGTCCATTTGGCAATCTGGTCTACATACACCGGAATATTCACGCGTGCCGTCTCGCCGATAAGTTCTAAAGACTTGAAAATCTCCGGCACAACATACAGCGTGATGGCGAGGAGGATGAGCACGATCACCGCATAGGAAAGCGCCACGCATACCGGGCGCTTCAGCTTTTTCCACACCTTGTTGTCACTGCGTGTGAGCCTTCCGAACACCGTGTTCTCAAACAGATTCAAAAACACATTTAAAATGTACGCGATGAAAAGGCCCAGAATAAACGAGCTCACCGCGTTAAAGAGCACGCCGCCCACCTTCGAGACCGCATCGAACTTGAACAGCACGAAAATCAGCCCCACCGCAAAGGCGGCAATGGCAATGCCGGGCTTTACATAGTCCCACGGGGTGTATTCCCGCATCGGTTTCTTTTCTGCAGAATGGTTTTCTTTTTCCACAATGACCCTCCGGTTTCCAATACACATTAAGGCGATACCGCAGGCTTCGCCCTAAAAATGACCCGCCGCACACGGAAATGCGCGCGGCGGGTGCTCAGAGTTTTTTATTTAAGAATTAAAATAAGAATTAAAATCAGAACGTTGCCTTTGCGCCGGTCTCAAATGCCTTGTAAGCACCGTCCATCAAACGGGTTAGCATCACAGCCTCGTCAATCGTGAACGGAGACGGCTTGCCGTTTACAACAGCATCGATCCACTGATCGATCGGCAGCGGCTCCTTTTCCGGAAGCTCAAGGTCTACCCACTTGCCTTCGGTCGCCTTGCCGCCCCACTGTACGCTGTCACCGTGTACCATCACAGCGCCGTCCGTGCCGCTCACTTCCAGCGTGTACGGGTTGCACTCGGAGACAAAGCCGGTCTCGGAAACGCCGATCTTGCCGTCTGCAAACTCGATGACGGAGACCGCATTGTCCTCAACGCCGCGGTTCGTCACCTGCGTGAACGTGGAGGTAATGGATTTCGGCTCTCCCAGCAGCCAGTAAAGCGTGTACATCGGGTGTGAGCCAAGGTCTATCATTGCGCCGCCGCCGCACTGTGCTTTATCGTAGAAATGCGGGGGAAGCCAGTTTGCGGAGCTGCCGTTGTGTACGTTGCGCACGCGTGCGTAGGTCACACGGCCCAGCTTGCCGCTGTCCATCAAAGCTTTTACCGCGCGCAGCGTCGGGAACGTGCGGTGCGGATAAGAGATCGTAAATACCTTGCCGGAAGCCTTCACAGCCTCGGCGACCTTCTCTGCGTCCTTGGGGTCGATGGTGAGCACCTTCTCGGTGAAGATGTTCTTCTTCGCCGCCGTCACCTTCATCATGATCTCCGGGTGGTCGCAGGTCGCAGTGCAGATGACCACGCTGTCAATGCTCTCGTCGCCAAGTACAGCGTCGAGGTCTGCGTTGAACGGCAGGTTCATTTCATCGGCGAACTTCTTGCCGCGCTCTGCGTCGTTGTCCCAAACGACGGCGACTTCCGCATTCGGGTTGTTCAGTACACCCGTGGTGTACTCTTTGGTGTGGACGTGCCAGGTGCCTAAAATTGCAACTTTCATGGTTTTCAAACTCCTTGCCCTAATCAGGTCTTTTGTTTAAACTGCTTGTGGCAGCGCTGGCAGGTGACAAGAATTTTACCGCGTCCGCGCGGTGCGCGCAGCTGCTGGCGACAGCCCGGACAGCGGAAGTATTTGTACTGCTTGCGCTCGCGAAAAGCCGTTTTCTTAATTCTAAACCATTTTTGCACCGGTGTCCATACCTTTAAGAAAGAATAATATTCTTTTTGCCGCGCGGGGATGTTGCGCGAGAACATGCGGAACAGCGCATAGATGTAAAGTGCGTAAGAAATAATTGCGAGCGGCCAGAACCAGAAAATGCGCGAAAGGAACATCACGATGATACCGAGGATCATCAAAACAAGGTTCAGTTCGTCCGTGCCGTACCGGCCGTACATAAATCTTCTCAATTTTTCAAGAAACAAATAAAAACACTTCCTTAGAAATGAGGGTATAGAGATAAGGTTAAAAATAAGATTTCACAGTTAAAAGTATAATGCGCGAAAAACTTTTTTTCAAGAAAACCGAGACTTCTTTCACACTAAGTTTACACTTTGTTCTTAGGGTAACACTAAGGTAACAAATTGTGCATAAATCTCTGCGGTTTCAGAAGCAGAACATCACAGGACACAAGCGGACATCTTTTTCAAAACGCGCGTTTTCCGGTATTTACCGCTTGACAAATCAGAACGCATGTTCTATAATAAGAGCGTAGAGAACGCATGTTCGCAACGCGCCGAAAGGAGACAAAAGCCGTGGATCGGGTCATTCTGCACATCGATATGAATAACTTTTATGCCTCTGTGGAGACGCTTTATGACCCGTCGCTGAAAGATATTCCCATGGCGGTCGGCGGCGATAAAGAGCGTCGCCACGGCATTGTCCTCGCGAAAAATATGCTCGCGAAGGCCAAAGGCGTCAAAACGGCGGAAGCCCTGTGGGAAGCGGAACGCAAATGCCCCGGCATCAAGTTCGTCCCGCCGCATTTTGAGCGCTACGCAAAGTATTCGCGCCTTGCAAAGGAGATCTACATGCAGTACACCGACATGGTGGAAAGCTTCGGCTTAGACGAGTGCTGGCTCGACGTGACCGGCAGCCGCCGCTTGTTCGGCAGCGGCCGCGAGATTGCGGAGGAAATTCGCGCGCGCGTCAAAGATGAGCTCGGGCTCACGGTGTCAATCGGCGTGTCGTTCAACAAAATTTTCGCAAAGCTCGGCAGCGACTATAAAAAGCCGGATGCCATAACGGAGTTCACGCGCGAGAATTTTAAAGAGCTCGTGTGGCCGCTTCCGGCGGCAGACCTGCTGTTCGTCGGCAAATCGACGCAGGAAGCGCTCAAAAAATACGGCATCTACACCATCGGCGACGCCGCAAAAGCCGACCGAAAGCTGTTAAAAAGGCTATTCGGCAAGGCGGGCGAGCAATTAAGTATGTACGCAAACGGTGAAGACAGGTCGCCCGTGCGCCGTGTGAACGAGCACGAGGAGGTCAAAAGCATCGGTAACAGCACCACCGCTGTGCACGACCTAAAAGACGACGGCGAAATTCGCGCAGAGCTCTACATGCTCTCCGAAAGCGTCGCACAAAGATTGCGCGAAAAGGGCCTTTGCGGCTACAACGTGCAGCTTTCCGTGCGCAAATATAACCTCGAGACCTACCAGCGCCAGAAGATGCTGGACACCGCCGTGGCGGATTCCAAAAGCATTTTCGACGCAGCCTACGGCCTTTTCCGCGCCCACCACACGGGCGAATCCATCCGCAGCATCGGCGTGCGCGTGTCGTCGCTCGTGCCGCTCGGCATGTCGCAGTGCTCGCTGTTTGAAGATGCCGCGCGCGGACAAAAGGCCCAAAAGCTCGAAACGACGGTTGATTTTCTGCGCTGCAAATACGGCGGCGACATCATTGATCGCGGCATCAAGGTGATGCACAAAGACCTCTTTCAGTCCGCCGCGGAAAACCGCCGCACACACGTCGAAAACCCGTTCAAGGGCGTCGCGCTTTAAGATAGGGAGAACAGCATGAACACACAAATGGACACCATGGAAAAGCTGCGCATTTTATCGGATGCCGCAAAATATGACGCGGCGTGCACCTCAAGCGGCGTAAACCGCGCAGGCGTAAAGGGGCAGCTCGGCTCTGCCGCCGCGTGCGGCATCTGCCACAGCTTTGCAAGTGACGGCCGGTGCATCTCCCTTTTAAAGGTGCTAATGACGAACATATGTGCTTATGACTGCACGTATTGCCTCAACCGCCGCTCAAACGACACGCCCCGCGCGACGTTTCGCCCGCAAGAGCTGGCGGATCTGACCATCAGTTTTTACCGTCGCAATTATATTGAAGGGCTGTTTTTAAGCTCCGCCGTGTTCGGCTCGCCGGACATCACCTGCGAAAGAATGCTCGAAACATTGCATATTCTGCGTAATGAGTATCACTTCAACGGTTACATTCACGTCAAAGCCATTCCCGGCGCGGACGAGACACTTTTGCAGCGGCTCGGCCTGCTTGCCGACCGCATGAGCGTCAATATCGAGCTGCCGTCAAACGACAGTCTAAAGCGCCTTGCGCCACAGAAATCGAAGGAAAACATCCTGCTGCCTATGTCGCGCATTCGCGACGGCATCAAGGAAAACGCGCACGATCTCATACGGTATAAAAGTGCGCCGCGCTTCGTACCGGGTGGGCAGTCAACGCAAATGATCATCGGCGCAACGCCGGAAAACGACCGACGTATTTTGCAGCTGAGCGAAGGACTTTACCACAAGTATTCTTTAAAACGCGTGTTTTACTCTGCGTATATACCAGTCGTGCAGGACAGAAATCTGCCCGCGCTCGACACCGCGCCGCCGCTTCTGCGCGAGCATAGATTATATCAAGCTGATTGGCTTTTGCGGTTTTACGGCTTCACGGCGGACGAATTATTGAGCGAAAAAACGCCCGACCTCGACCCTATGTTAGACCCGAAGTGCAGTTGGGCGGTGCGCCACCCGGAGGAATTCCCCGTGGAGGTGAACCGCGCGCCGTATGAGAAATTATTGCGCGTGCCGGGCATCGGCGTGGTGAGTGCAAAGCGTATCATCCGCGCCAGACGGCAAGCCAAGCTCGACCACGAGGGGCTGAAAAAGCTCGGTGTCGTCTTAAAGCGTGCTTCGTATTTTATCACCTGCAACGGCAAAATGCAGTGCCGTTTGCGCACAGACGAACCGGCGGTTTTGGCGGGCATTCTGCGCGACCGCGGGCTGCCGCAAGGCGGCATACAGCCCGAAATTCCCGAGCAGCTTTCATTATTCAACCCCACAAAGGAGGACGCGGTAAAATGTCTGACCGGACAACTGTAATGTATTACTACGACGGCACATATAACGGCTTTCTTTCCTGTGTGTTCGAGAGCTTTGCGGAAAAAGAAACGCCTGCCGCGATTTTGCCCGTTGATGAAGCCGACCAGACGTGTTTATTCGGTGCGAAGTATATCGAGACCGACCTGCGCCGTGCCGAGCGTGTGCGCGTGTCGATTCCGAAGAAAATGGGCATGGAGGCGCAGGATCTTTTGGAGCGCGCGTTTTTTACCTGTATGCCCGAAAAGGAACTGCGTATGCTGGAATTCATGCGGTTGGGGTACAAGGTCGGGCGCGGCGTGTGCGGGCGACTGACCGAGCCTGCCGTCGATAAGATCACGAAAGCGGTGCAGTTCCTTGAGCGGGAAGCGCACTTGTACCTCGGTTTTCTGCGCTTTGCGGAGTACGGCGACGTTCTTATCGCGCAGATTGAGCCGAAAAACAGCGTTTTACCCGTTATCGCGCCGCATTTTATCAACCGTTTTTCCGGTGAAGATTTCATGATCTTCGACCGCACGCATAAGCTTGCTTTATTATATAAAGACGGCGCGACGGAATTTTTGCAGGCAGAGCACATCGAGCTGCCGCCGGAATCGCCGGAGGAGGAGAAATTCCGCGCCATGTGGCGCACGTTCTACGACACCGTGGGCATTGAGGGCAGACGGAACGACCTGTGCCGCCGCACCCACATGCCAAAGCGCTACTGGAACCGTATGACGGAGATGCGGGATAAGGTTTGAGATAAAATGAGAATGAAAAAGGACGGCTTCCGGGGAAGCTGTCCTTTTGAAGTTTTACTAAAATTACGTTCGCGGGGTTTGGCAGACGATGTCCACAAAAAGGCGGCCGTCGGGGAGAAAGCTGACGCCGAGTGACGCGTCGCAATTTTCGGACACCGACCAGTATTCGTTGTAGACCTCGCCGGAGCCGACGGCGTCGGTGCTCAGGCGGTCGAGGTGCGTGGAGATGCGGTTTTCGAGACCGGGGTAGGTGGTCGACTCGCCGTACTGCGCGGTGAGGGTGTTGAGGAGCTTTTCGGGCAGCTTGCAGTCCGCATCGGTCGGGTTTTCGACGAATAGGGTCCTGCGGTAGCCGTAAAGCGTATCGGTGTTGAAATCGAAAAGCAGGTAGACCGAAAAATCACGGTTTTCGAGCGTTTCGGTCCGGTCTAAAACGTAGGCGTTGGCATAAAGGTCGTCTTCCTTGTAGGTGAGGTTTTCCGCATCGAGCGCCGCAAGTACTTCGTTTTTCGTTTCGCCGAACATGGCAGGGTAATCGAGCGCTTTGGCGCCTTTTTCCGCCGAGCAGGCGGTGAATCCGAGCAGAAGCAGGAGCAACAAAAAAACGGGGAATGCGCGGTTTGCGGCATAGTACGCAAAATGAGAAAGCGAGCGTTTTTTCATGGTATGACCTCCTGTTCAGGACGATGTTTTTTATCTTGAATATAGGAAAAGTGCGGAGAAAAATCAATCGTCAAAGAAGATAAAAACGAGGGGCATTTGTTGGGTGAAAGGACGGGCTGCGGTGAACGTGCGTCAATCCCCAAGCGTAATAAACTGCGTATGCTCCGGCAGGTTTTGAACTTCGGTTTTCAAAAACGCCGGTCTTAAATCGATATACGGCAGCTCTTCAAACGGGAACCACGCGAAGTGGACGTTCGATTCATTCGGGCTGTCGAAACGGTCGCCGCGGGTGATGAGATCGGTGCCGGAAGCGTCTACGGTGAAGTAGGTGCAAAGCTCGTGGTAACGCTGCTTTTTGCCTGTCGGGGTGAAGAAGCTTTGGGCAATCCACACGGCGCGCTCCGGCGCGACGGTGACACCCAGCTCTTCTTTTAACTCGCGCGTGAGGGCGTCCTCGGCCTTTTCACGCATGGTGACGCGGCCGCCGGGGAGGTAGTAGTGCTCTGCGCTGTCGTCTTTTGTGACGAGCAGCTTGCCGTTCTGCACGATGATGGCGGCGGTGCGGAAGTTGAACACGCCTTTATCCGTGGAGAATGAGATGTTCGGGTTATACGAGGCAAATTCCTTTGCGAGCCTTACGGCGAGCGCAACGATGTTCTCGTTCGCGCGGGATTTATCGAATGTGCGGCAGCTTTCGCGCATGCGGCGCAGACGCTCTTTATGCTCGATGAGTGAGGACACGACGGCGGAGAAATTCTCCTTTGTGACGCGCACGCCCATATCGTGCGTTTGCAGGAAGTTGGCGTTATCTTCCTCCTGACCGGGAATGGCGTCGAACACGGCGAGCGGCAGGTTGCATGCGAGCGCTTCCGAGACGGTGAGGCCGCCCGGCTTTGTGATGATGAGGTCGGACGCGTGCATAAAGCGCTCTACTTCCGTTGTGAACTGGATAAGCTTTGTCTTTTTCGATGAGTTCGGAATTTCGCTTTCAAAGAGCTTATAGAGCTTTTTGTTATTGCCCGTGATGATGATGATCTGTAAATCGAGCGGGGAGGAGCACAGGCCGCGGTAGAGGTCTACAATGTTGGAGACGCCCATGCTGCCGGCCATGAAGAGCACGGTGGGCACTTCCGGCTCGAGGTCCATTTCGGTGAGGAGCTTCGCCTGGTCTTCCTTGTCGAAGAAGACGTCGTGCACCGGGATGCCGTAGGGGTAGATATGCTCTTTCGGAATGCCGAGACGGCGCAGGTCGTTCACCATGTCGTCGCAGGCGACGACGTAGGCGTCGACATTCGGGGCAATCCACGCCTTGTGCACGCCGTAGTCTGTCATGAGGCAGATAAGCGGGCAGGTGATGCGGCGGCGCTCCTTTAAACCGGAAATCATCTCTGTTGCGAACGGGTGCACGCTGATGATGACGTCCGGCGCGACCTCCGCTAAACGCGGATAGAGCTGGAGCGCCAGAAGCTCCGTTGTGCGGGGGACGAAATCCGCAAGGGGATTATCTTTATTTGTCGTTTTGTAGAGGCGGCCGAAGAGAGACGGGGTCTTCTTTGCCATAAAGAGGTAGCTGTCGCAAATGGTTTTGTCGAGCAGCTTGCCGATGCTTTTTAAGAAGTCCATTTGAATGACTTCGTGGGTGGTGGTTTCGCGTATGTATTTTTCAAGTGCCGCAGCCGCGCGCAGGTGGCCGCCGCCGGTAGCACAGGTGAGAATCAAAATGCGCATGATACCGCTCCTTTTCAATAGCCTTTTCATCGGGTGTGTCTGAAAAATCAAAACTTATTTTCAGATACCCCCTGTCCTTTGCTCCAGTTTATCACATTTTTTTGTGAATTTCCATATATTGTGCGGAAATTAAGAAATCAAATCCGAAAAAAGAGTGAAATTTGCGGAAAATTTGCATTTTTCTGGAGACTTTTTTGCGGCTTTGCGGTATACTTAAAGTAAGCGGAGAACCTACATGCGTTCAAAAACTTTTAAGACATATTTAAACGTATGTCTTTACAAGAAAAGATGCGGCAGGTATAATATTCTCAACCGGTATTTTGTCGGCGAAAAGGAGAGAATATCTGCAAAAAAGTAAGTCGATACGATACAGAAAAGCGGCTGTGAGAAGCTGCCGGGATTTTCAGAAAGGCGATCTCATGTATAGACATAAAACGAAAAAATATCGCGCGGCAGCGGTCGGCGCAGTTTTAGCAGCTGTCTTGATGTTGGGCTTTGCGGGCTGCGATAAGCTGCCGACGTCTTCCGACGCTGCGGCGACGGCGGCGCCGACGCCTACCCCGGAGCCGGAAGACCTGACCGTGTTTGCGGAAGGTACCACGATGGACGGCATCGACATTTCCGGCATGAAGCTCGCGGAAGCCGAAAAGGTGTGCAGAGCAGCGGCGTTAAAGCCGTATGCGAATATTAACGTCACGGTGAAAAGCGGCGACACCGAAATGACCGCAAAGGGCAGCGATCTGACCGTTGTGGATACGCTGGATATTACGCTGACGCGGCTTTTGAAATCGAGAAAAGCGGGCGACTACGAAATGACGTACTGCCTGACGCTCAAGAATTTTGAAAATGAATTAAAGCAAAGACTCGGCGATTTCGTCGTGCAGGCTAAGGACGCGACCGTGGGCTCTTATGACTTTGACGCGGGCGACTTTGTGTTTGAGGACGCCGTGAACGGCAAAAAGCTGGACGTTTACGGAACGCTTGCCGCCGTGAAAGCGCAGTTCCTTAAGAAAACGAGCGGCGAAGTGGAGGCTGCTTTGCAGGAGACCGCGGCGAAAGTGACCGTGGACGACCTGAGAAAAGATTTCGGCATGATCTCCTCGTTTGAGACGGTCTCGACGAATACGGAAAACGGCAACCACAACATGGGTCTGGCGCTTTCCCGCGTGAACGGCACGGTTTTGAACCCGGGCGACACATTCTCTTATGAAAACATTGTGGGCGATTCCACAAACGCTTCCACGGGCTTTTTGCCGGCGGGCGGCCTTTCCGGCGGCGCGCTGGTGCAGATGTACGGCGGCGGCATTTGTCAGGCTTCTTCAACGATCTACGGCGCTGCGCTGCGTGCGGGCATGACGATCACGCTGCGCGACTGCCATTCTTCACCGTCTACGTACGTGCCGATCGGTCTGGACGCGACGGTGAGTTACGGCGAGATCGACTTCCAGTTCCGCAATGATCTTGACACCCCGGTGTACATTATGAGTTGGATGGACGGTGTGACGCTGCATGTGCAGTTCTACGGCAAGCACCCGAAAGAGTGGGACACGATCAATGTGTATTCCCAGACGACGAGCGAGATCCCGCCGCTGGACACTGTGAAATACGTGGTGGACCAGAACCTTAAAAAGGGCGAAAAGGTGCTTTCCACAAGCGGCAACTGGGGCTATGAGGCGAGCGCTTGGCGCGATTTTGTGAAGGACGGAGAGGTCATCCGCACCGAGACGCTGCCTTCCTCCTACTACGGCCCAAGCGGCACCATTTACCGCATCGGCCCGGGCACGGAGACGTCTTCCCCGAGCCCGACACCTACGGCAACCCCAACGGCAGCGCCCACTGCGACCCCTGCGCCGACGGCTGCCCCGACTGCGGCGCCTACGCCGGAGCCGACCCCTGCGCCGACCGCAGAACCGACGGCGGCCCCCACAGAGGAGCCCACACCGGAGCCTGTGACGGCGGCCGAAACCGGCGAATGAGAATAAAAACAGTTTCCCCCTGCTCTTTTTTCGGCAGGGGGAATTTGTGCAAGTGAATATAATTGTGTCACCTCCGGTGACACTTGAGAGGAGCTTATTTGTGAGCATAAAAATAGACGGAATGGTGCGCGTAGCGGCGGCTACACCGCACGTGAAGGTGGCGGACTGCCCGTACAACAAAAACGAGATGGCGAAGATGATCCGCGAGGCGGCCGCAAACGGCGCTTCGGTTATCGCGTTCCCGGAACTTGCGATGACGGGCTACACTTGCGGCGACCTGTTTAAGGACAGAAAGCTGATGGAAAGCGCGAAGGCGTGCCTGTTTGACCTCATCGAAGAGACGGAAGACCTCGATATTCTGTGCGCGGTGGGTATGCCGATCCCGTCCGGCGGGGCGCTGTATAACTGCGCGGCGGTGTTCAGCCGCGGCGTTTTGCTGGGCCTGCCGGCAAAGCAGCATATTCCGAATTACTCCGAATTTTACGAGCTGCGCCATTTTTCCCCCGCGCCGGAAAGCGGCATGCTGCGCTATGCGGGCGACTGGTACGGCTGCCGTGACGTGGTGTTTGAGCTTGCGCCGGACGTGACCGTGGGCGTGGAGATCTGCGAGGATGTTTGGGTGGCAGACCCGCCGAGCGTGACGCTTGCAAAGGGCGGCGCGACCGTTTTATTAAATCTTTCGTGCAGCGATGAAATTATCGGTAAGGCGCAGTACCGCCGCGACATGCTGCGCATGCACTCCGGTCGTCTGCTTGCAGCGTATGTGTACGCGGACAGCGGCTTTGGCGAAAGCACGACGGACATGATCTTTGCGGGACACAATTTGATTTGCGAAAACGGCTCGTTACTGAACGAGAGCGATTTGTTTACGAACGGCATCACCTACGGCGACATCGACGTGGAGCGCCTTGTGCAGGAGCGCCGCCGCATGAATACGTGGCAGGACGAGCCTGTGTGCGACATCATCGACGCTTCGATGGACCTGCCCGAGTTTGAGACGACGCGCACGGCGTACCCGTACCCGTTTGTGCCGAAGGACGACGCCGACCTTTCCGCACGCTGCGAGACGATCCTCAAAATGCAGGCGACGGGTCTCGCGACGAGACTGAAGCACATCGGCTGTAAAACGGCGGTCATTGGGCTTTCGGGCGGTCTCGATTCCACGTTGGCGTTGCTTGTGACGGCGAACGCGTTTGATATGCTCGGCCTGCCGCGCACGGGTATCCGCACGATATCGATGCCATGCTTCGGCACGACGGCGCGCACGAAGAGCAATGCGCAGTGCCTTGCGGAAGAGCTCAAGGTGCATTTTGATGAAATTCCGATTGCGAAGGCAGTGGAGCAGCACTTTAAGGACATTCAGCACGATCCCGAGGTGCTGGACGTGACGTATGAAAATTCGCAGGCGCGCGAGCGCACGCAGCTTTTGATGGACATTGCGAATCAGCACGGCGGCATTGTCATCGGCACGGGCGACCTTTCCGAGCTTGCGCTCGGCTGGGCGACATACAACGGCGACCACATGTCGATGTATGCGGTGAATGCGTCTATCCCGAAGACACTGGTGCGCCACCTCGTGCGTTATGAGGCGATGCACGGCAACGACGAGCTGCGCCGTGTTTTACTTGATATTTTGGACACGCCGGTCAGTCCGGAATTATTGCCGCCGAAGGACGGCGAAATTTCACAGAGGACGGAAGACCTTGTGGGGCCGTATGAACTGCATGATTACTATTTGTATTATATGCTGCGCTTTGGATTTACTCCACGTAAAATTTATGCGATGGCGCTGCGCTCATTTGCGGGGCAGTATGACGCCGAGACCATTAAAAAGTGGCTGAAAACGTTCTACCGCCGCTTCTTCCAGCAGCAGTTTAAGCGCTCCTGCCTGCCGGACGGCCCGAAGGTGGGCTCTGTGACGCTTTCGCCGCGCGGCGATTTCCGTATGCCGAGCGACGCGTGCAATACGGTGTGGAGAGAGGAGATCGAGACACTGTGAACATTTTAGTTGCGATGGAGACGAAGCCCTATCAGCGCGTGTGGCTCGAAGAAGCCGCGCCGGGGGAGATGTTTATTTATAAAGAGGGCAAGGCAGAGCGCGAGGACGTGCAGAACGCGGATATAATCCTCGGCAACGTGAGCCCGAAGCTCATCTTGACCGGCGATAAGCTTAAATGGTTGCAGACGAACAGTGCGGGTGTGGACGGGTATATCCACGGCTGTCTGCCAAAGGAGACCGTTTTGACGAATGCAACGGGCGCGTATGGCCTTGCGATTTCGGAATACATGGTCGCGGTGTGGCTTGAACTTTTAAAAAAGTTGTATTTGTACCGCGATGTGCAGCGCACGGGCAAGTGGTGCGACCTCGGGCAGGTGCGCTCGGCGTGGAACTCGACGGTGTTGGTGCTCGGCCTCGGCGACATCGGTGGGGAATTTGCGAAGCGTGCGAAAGCGCTGGGCGCAAGGGTGATCGGTGTGCGCCGCACGGGCACGGATAAGCCCGATTTTGTGGACGAGCTCATCCACACCGATAAGCTTGACGAATATTTGCCACAGGCGGACTGCGTGGCCATCACGCTGCCGGGCACGACGGCAACGAAGGGCATGTTTGACGCAGAGCGCATGGCGAAGATGAAGGACGGCGCGATTTTATTAAACGTCGGCCGCGGGATGATCGTCGACACAGATGCGCTGTGCGCGGCGCTGGAAAACGGAAAGCTTGCGGGCGCGGGCGTGGACGTGACCGACCCGGAGCCGCTGCCCGCAGATCACCCGCTGTGGAAGATGGAAAACGCGGTCATCACACCGCATATCTCCGGCGGATACCATTTGCAGGAGACGCACGACCGCATTGTGCGTATTATGGCGGAGAATTTAAAGTGTTTCCTGGCGGGTGAGCCGCTTAGAAATGTGGTCGATTTTTCGACCGGCTACCGAAAACTGTAAGGGATAATGATGGATACGACACAGGAAATTTATTTAGACAACAGCGCGACGACGCGCGTTTCAAAAGAGGCGGCGGAAAAGGCGCTTTACATGATGACGGAATGCTACGGCAACCCCTCTTCGCTGCACAGCAAGGGCTTTGCGGCGGAAAAGGAGATGACTGCGGCGCGGGAGATCATCGCCGAGAGACTTTCGGCGCAGCCGGGAGAGATTTATTTCACGTCCGGCGGCACAGAGAGCGACAACATTGCGATTTTGGGTGCGGCGCACGCGAAAAAGCGCGCGGGCAACAAGATTGTGACGACGGCGATCGAGCATCCGGCGGTGCTCAATACGATGGCACAGCTTGAAAAAGAGGGCTTTGAGGTTGTGTATGTGCAGCCGGAGGCGGACGGAAATATTCCGAAAGAGAAATTTGATGCGGCCATTGATGCGAAGACGATTTTGGTCAGCGTGATGGCGGTGAATAACGAAACAGGCGTTTTGCTGCCGTTGAAAGACATTGCGGGCATGATCAAGAGGAAAAAGGCCCCGGCGCTGTTTCACACGGACGCGGTGCAGGGCTTTTGCAAAATTCCGCTCCAGCCGAAAAAGCTCGGTGTTGACCTCATCAGTGTTTCGGGCCACAAGGTGCATGCGCCGAAGGGTGTGGGTGCGCTGTACGTGAAAAGCGGCGTACGCATTTTGCCGCACAGCTTCGGCGGCGGGCAAGAGAAAAATCTGCGCCCCGGCACCGAGGGCGTGCCGCAAATTTGTGCGTTCGGCGAAGCGGTGAAGCACATGATGACGGAAAAAGAGGCGCTCACACACGTAAAAGCGGTGCAGGCGCATTTGATTGAACGGCTGAAAGCGATGCCGGAGGTTGTTTTGAACTCGCCCGAAAACGCGCTGCCGTATATTGTGAATCTTTCGGCAGGGCGCGTGCGTGCGGAGACGATGCTGCACTTTTTGGCGGAGCGAAACATTTTTGTTTCAAGCGGTTCCGCGTGCGGCAAGGCAAAACCGAGCCACGTTCTGAGCGCGATGCAGCTGCCGAAGGAGCGCGTTGAAACATCGCTGCGCGTAAGCCTTTCGGCGGAAAACACAGCAGAAGAAATGGACGCGTTTGCGGACGCCTTGAAAGAGGGCCTCCAAACGCTTTCGCACGCGTAAGCGTGAGTTTATAGACGGAAAGGAATTTTGTCATGCAGGAAGTGATTCTGGTCAAGCTCGGCGAGATCGTCTTAAAGGGATTGAATCGCCGCACGTTTGAAGACCGGCTGTTAAAGAACATTCGCCGCCGCATTGCGCGCGCGGGCAACTTTGAGGTGTACTCCATGCAGTCCACCATTTACATTGAACCGAAGGACGAGGACGCGGACATTGACGAGGCCGAGGAGCGCATCTCGAAGATTTTCGGCGTCATCGGCTATGCGCGCGCTTGCGTGTGTGAAAAGGACATGGACGCCATTACAAAAATGGCGCCGGAATACCTCAATGACACACTTGCGGGCTTTAAGACGTTCAAGGTGGAATCGAAACGTGCGGACAAGAAGTTCCCGCTCGGCTCCATGGAAATCTCCCGCGAGGTGGGCGCGGCGCTGCTGCGCGCGAACCCGCACATTTCCGTAGACGTGCATAACCCGGAGATCACGGTGCGCGTGGAAATCCGCGAGAAAGCGGCGTATATCCACGGCGAGACGAAGCCCGGCGCGGGCGGCATTCCGGTGGGTACGGGCGGCAAGGCGGCCATTCTCATCAGCGGCGGCCTCGACAGCCCGGTGGCGGCGTGGATGATGGCAAAGCGCGGCGTGGAGCTGACGGCCATTCACTTTGCGAGCCCGCCATACACGAGCGAGCGCGCACATGAAAAGGTGGTGGCACTGCTGAAGAAGGTCGGCGAATACGCGGGCAGAATGGACATGATTACCGTGCCGTTCACCGAAATTCAGGAGCAAATTCGAGACAACTGCCCGGAGGAGCTTGCGACCGTGATTATGCGCCGCTTTATGATGCGTGCCGCCGAGCGCATTGCACGCGAGCGCGAATGCAGCGCACTCATCACGGGTGAGAGCCTTGGGCAGGTGGCAAGCCAGACGATACAGGCCATCGCCTGCACGGACGCCGCGGCGAATATGCCGGTTTTCCGTCCGCTTATCGGCAGCGACAAGTCGGAAATCGTGACGCTTGCGCACCGCATTGACACGTATGATATTTCCATTGAGCCGTATGAGGACTGCTGCACGGTGTTTACACCGAAGCACCCGCGCACCCGCCCCACTTTGAACGTGGTGGAGGCTGCGGAACAGAAGCTTGATGTGGAACAGCTTTTGAAAAATTGCCTTGAAAAGACGGAGATCCGTCATCTGTAAGAAAGGGGAATTTTACCATGCAGGCAGAAGTATTATCGGTAGGTACAGAGCTTTTGCTCGGCCAGACCGTAAACACGGACACAACAATCGTTGCAAAGGCGCTTTCCGCGCTCGGCATTGATCTGCTCTACGCCGCCGTAGTTGGCGACAACGTGGGCAGACTGGAAAAGGCTGTTTACGACGCGCTCGACAGAAGTGATATTCTCATCACGACGGGCGGCCTTGGGCCGACGGGCGACGACCTGACGAAAGAGACCGTGGCGGCGGCTGCGGGCAAGAAGCTCGTTTTGCACGAGCAGAGCTACCAGCATTTGCTCGATTACTTTGCAAACGGCGGCATGACCGAAAACCAGATGAAGCAGGCGATGCTGCCGGAGGGCTGCACCGCGCTGAAAAACGACAACGGCACTGCGCCCGGCTGCGCGTTCCGGACGGACAAGGGCAAGATTGTCATCATGCTGCCCGGCCCGCCTTCGGAATTGACCCCGATGCTGCACAACTATGCCGTGCCATACCTTGAGGAATTCCAGAGCGCGGTCATCGCTTCGCACAGCGTGCATGTGTACGGCAGAGGCGAAGCGCCGGTGGCACAGATGATCGAAGACCTGATGGAGCAAAGCAACCCGACCGTGGCGCCGTATGCCAAGGAAGGCGAGATGTTCGTGCGCGTGACGGCGAAGGCCGCAACGAAAGAAGAAGCGGACGCGATGTGCGTGCCGGTGGTGGAAGAATTGAAGAAGCGCATCGGCAACTTCGTGTACGGTGTGGACGTGGATACGCTGGAGGAGCTTGTGGTCAGTGAGCTTAAAAAGGCGGGCAAGAAGCTTGCGACGGCGGAATCCTGCACGGGCGGTATGCTTGCAAAGCGCATTACGGATATTCCGGGTTCCTCCGCCGTGTTTGAGACGGGCTGCGTGACGTATGCAAACTGCGTGAAGGAGCGTTTGCTCGGCGTACCGCACGAGACGCTTGTGACATACGGCGCAGTGAGCGAACAGACGGCGCGCGCGATGGCGGAAGGCATTGTGCGTGAGAGCGGTGCAGACATCGGCGTGGGTATCACGGGCATTGCGGGCCCGGACGGCGGCACAGAAGAAAAGCCGGTGGGCCTTGTGTACATTGCGTTGAGTGACGGCAAGAACACGTGGGTGGCAAAGCGCCAGCCGATGGGCAGACTGAAATCCCGCGAATGGCACCGCCACTGCGCGGCCTCCAAAGCACTCGATATGGTGCGCCGCTACCTTGCCGGTTTGCCGGTGGATGAGGCGTAACGCGTGCGGCGCAAATACCGCGAGCCGGAGCCTATGCGGCGCGTGGCGGTCTATGAAGACGAAGAAAGTATGCAGCCGAGAAAGCGGAGAATTCTGTTCCCGGTGCTCATCACGCTGTTTTCGGTGATTTTTGTCGTTTCGGCGACGGTGCTTGTAATGGAGCTCATTGTGAACCCGTATGTGACGGATAAAAACGTAGGTGAGATTCAGAAAATCTACTCCGAAGCGGGCGACACGGAAAGCGTGGCCCCGGTTTCTTCCGAAGACGACACGGCGGACAGCGAACGCATGGCAGAGCTGGAGCGCCGCCGCGAGGCTGTTTTGAAGCTGCAAAGTGTGAACAGCGACATTACGGGCTGGGTGCAGCTGGACGGCACGGACATCAATTTTCCAGTGCTGACGCCGCCTGCAGACGACCCGCAGTATTACCTTTACCGCAACTACAAAAAGGAAAGCACGAAGTACGGCAGCATCTTTTTGGACGGTATGTGCACGGTGGACTCCGATAATCAGGTTTTGCACGGGCACAGCATGCAGGACGGCAGAATGTTCTGGCAGGTGATCGGTTTTGGCAGTGCCAAGACCGTGAAAAGCTGTCCGGTATTCCGCTATGACACCGAAAAGGAAGCGGCGGAATGGAAGATTGTTTCGGTATTCAAGACGAATACATACGATAACCAAGGGGAGCTGTTCAACTATCTGCGCGGCGATTTTGACTCTGCGGAAGACAAGATGCAGTTTTACTACGACGTGATGAAACGCAGCATGGTGAACACCGGCGTTGACCTGAACGAAAACGACAAAACGGTGATGCTTTCAACATGCTCGTATGAATATGAGGGCTTCCGCACGGTGATCGTGGCGCGCAAGGTGCGTGACGGCGAAGATGCGACCGTGGACACCTCAAAAATCACGGAGAACGAAAACGCGTTGTACCCGGACATTTGGTATCCCTCCGGCAAAGCGCCGGACTACTGGCCCGACTACTTTGAGGACGCTGTGCAAAACGGCATGGTGGATTGGTACACGGGCAATCTGTACAAAGATTAAAAGCTGAAACAGAAAACGAAAAACGCCCTCTCGCTTACGGAAAAACCGCAGCGGGAGGGCGTTTTGGTATGTTATCTTTTATTCTTTGTACTTCAAAGCGCGGATGGCGTTGAGAACCGCGATAATCATGACACCGACATCCGCAAAGATGGCTGCCCACATGTTCGCAAGACCGAACGCGGTGAGCGCGAGACAGCCGAACTTGATGATGAGCGAGAACACGATGTTCTGCTTGACGATGCCGATGCACTTGCGGGAAATTTTGATGGCCTTTGCAATCTGCATCGGGTCATCGTCCATGAGGACAACGTCTGCGGCTTCGATAGCGGCATCGCTGCCCATGGCGCCCATGGCGATGCCGATATCGGCACGGGTGAGCACCGGCGCATCGTTGATGCCGTCGCCGACGAACGCGAGGTTTGCTTTCTTCGGCTTATTCTGAATGAGCTTTTCGACTTCGTTGACCTTATCGCCCGGGAGCAATTCGCTGCGAACTTCGTCAATGCCAAGCTCTTTGGCGACCTGATCAGCCACGCGCTTGGCATCGCCTGTGAGCATGACGGTTTTTTCAACACCGGCGTGCTTCAGCTTCTGAATGGCTTCCTTGGAATGGGGCTTGATGACATCGGAGATAACGATGTGACCGGCATATTCGCCGTCGATTGACATGTGAATGATGGTGCCGACGCTGTGGCAGTCGTTATATGGAATATTGTGCAGCGCCATGAGCTTTGCGTTGCCGGCGAGGACCTCGTGCCCGTCGACCTTGGCGGTGATGCCCTTGCCGCTGACTTCTTCAATGTCCGTTACGCGGCTGCGGTCGATCTCTTTGCCGTAGGCTTTCTGCAAACTTTTGCTGATGGGGTGGGAGGAGGCGCACTCGGCGAGCGCGGCGTACTCGAGCAGCTTTGCTTCGTCCATCGTGCTGTGGTGGACGGCGGTGACCTCAAACACGCCCTGCGTGAGCGTGCCGGTTTTATCGAACACGACGATTTTTGCATCGGAGAGGGCTTCAAGATAGTTGGAGCCCTTGATGAGCACACCCTCATGGCTTGCGCCGCCGATGCCCGCAAAGAAGCTGAGCGGGATGGAAATGACAAGTGCGCACGGGCAGCTGACGACAAGGAAGGTCAGCGCGCGGTAGATCCAATCGACCCAAGCGGCATCCATGCCGAACGCCATGCGCAGGAGCGGCACGGCGATGCCGAGCAGTACAGCGGAAATGCAGACCGCCGGGGTGTAAATTTTAGCGAAGCGGGAGATGAACGCTTCCGAACGGGACTTGCGGGAACTGGCGTTTTCGACGAGGTCGAGGATTTTGGAAACGGTGGACTCGCCGAATTCCTTTGTGGTGCGGATTTTCAGAACACCGTTTAAATTGATGCAGCCGCTGATGATCTCATCGCCCTCTTTGACATCGCGCGGGAGGCTTTCGCCGGTGAGCGCGCTGGTATTAAGGCTTGCGTTGCCGCTTTCGACCACGCCGTCGAGCGGGACTTTTTCGCCCGGCTGCACGACGATGATGCTGCCGACCGCGACTTCATCGGGATCGACCTGTTCTAACTTGCCGTCTTTTTCAATGTTGGCGTAGTCCGGGCGGATGTCCATCAGCGCGGAGATGTTTTTGCGGCTTTTGCCGACGGCGTAGCTTTGGAACAGCTCGCCGATCTGATAGAACAGCATCACGGCCACGGCCTCCAGATAGTCGCCGCTTTTCTCGTAGACGGCCAGTGCAATGGCCCCCACGGTGGCCACCGCCATCAGGAAGTTCTCGTCGAACACCTGACCCTTGATGATGCCCCGGAAGGCCTTGCGGAGAATATCATAGCCGATGATGAGATAGGCAGCCAAATACAGCACCGTCCCGGCCACGCCGCCGATGGAGAAGAGCTTCACCACGGCCACCAGCACCGCCGTGGCAATGATGCGCCAGAGGACCTTCTTCTGCTTCTTTGTCATGTTGCTCACTTCCTTCCATAAAACGTGCCGGAGGACCTCCGGCACGTTTCGCTTCTTACAGATAGATCTCGCAGTCGTCCTCGACCTTTTTGCAGTTTTTCAGTACCGCCTTCATGACGGTCTTGGGGTCGCTGCCCTCGGCAAACTCCACGATCAACTTCTGGGTCATGAAGTTCACCACGGCGTCCTGCACGCCCTCGGTCTTTTTGGTGGCCTCCTCCATGAGGTTGGCGCAGTTGGCACAGTCCACTTCGATCTGATAAGTCTTTTTCATAAAAATGCTCCTTTCGTGCGGCGACTTTCAACCATTAAGCACTTGTTTAATCTTGATGATCGTACTATAATGGATGCCGACGAGAAAGTCAATGAGGAAAGACGATTCCCTTCCAAACGGGCGAAAAGTCCTTCCAAACGGAA
>OLVX01001285.1_pt1 | contig 21953 bp, 24 predicted proteins | sample 1673271 | NCBI WGS metagenome assembly OLVX01 (sample SAMEA3178939, study PRJEB25190) | human gut metagenome | biome: human gut; feature: human-associated habitat; material: faeces | place: Austria | collected 2013
AAAGTCGAGGCCGCAACGGCTGCCGCGGGTGCTGCCGTGAAAGAGGGCGCCGAGGGCGTTGGGCGCCAGGTGAGCGCGACCAAAGATGCATTTGGGGCATTTAAGGAAGAGTTCAGCAAGGCAGCCGCAGGCGAAGAGACCGAAGTGGGCGAAGAGGTCGCCGAGAGCGAATCGAAAACCAAGGGCATGTTTGCCGCCTTCAAAGAAGAATTCGATAAGGCCAAGGCTGGCGACGAGGATCTCGAGGAAGACGTCGAGGAAGAGTACGACGAAGAGGTCGACGACGAAGACGAGGCGCTGGCCGAGGCGGCTGATGACGAGGGCGAATACGAAGAACCCGAAGACGACGAGTACGAAGATGACGATGCCGACGAGGAGCCTTCTCGTAAAGACCCTGGCATAGGAGGCATGTTCGCCGCGTTCAAGAGCGAATTCGACAAGGCGGCGAAGGGCGAGTAGCTTGGTCGAACGGGCTCCGTTTCGACGGCATTCGACTTAATCCGCATCGATTGTTACGACAATCTAACGAAATTACGGCAAGACGGTGGCATTCGGGTTTTTCGCCCGGCGCCACCGTCTTTTGCGTCACAATGGCGTCAATGCGCTTGGGTGAGGCGCTTTGATGAAACTAGGTGAACCAGATGGCGATGAATCCGTCGGGCATGACCGGCAAGATTGCTCTGAAAAAAGAAGAGTTTCAGGAAAAGCGCGAGGAGCATCGCGAGAAATACGAAGCGAAAAAAGAAGCCTTCAACGAAAAGTACGAAGTTCCCGTTTCCGAGCGCCCCTCTCTTGCTCGCCTGACCAAGGCCGATATCTTCAAATTGGTGGGTTTGGGATTGTTTTTTGTGCTTATGGCGGGCGTGTGCGTGCTTATCGCGCCGTGGATCGCCGAGCTATCCGAGCCCGACGGTTTGCAACGCGTAGTTGAAGATGTGCGCAACGCGGGCGTCGGCGGCGTGTTCATTTTGCTCGCCTTCCAATTCCTGCAAATTGTGGTGGCGTTCATTCCCGGTGAAATCGTGCAAATTGCGGCTGGCATGATGTATGGCCCATGGATTGGCGCTCTCGTCGTGATTGCGGGCGCCGTGATTTCGAGCGCCTTCATTTTTGCGCTCGTGCATAAACTCGGCGCGCCGTTCGTTCGCGCGATGATTCCCGAGAAGTGGATGGGCAAGCTCGAGCGCTTTGAGAATTCCGAAAAGCTCGACGTTATGGTGTTCGTTCTGTTCCTCATTCCCGGTTTGCCAAAAGACGTGTTTACCTATCTGGTTCCGCTTACGAATATGAGCATGCGCAACTTTGTGGTGCTCGCGAATATCGGGCGCATCCCGGGCGTGCTCATTAGTACGCTTGGTGCCGACAGGCTTATCGAGGGGGATTACGGCCAAAGCGCCATTCTGTTTGGCATTGCGGCGGTTATCGGAATTCTTGCGATTTGGCAGCACGACCGTATTCTGCATGTCGCGGCAAAGCTTAGACTTTCCAAGAAGAAGGGTACTGATCAGGAGAAATAAACGAATTCGGAAGATGCGTGGCGCGGTGCGGCGCACAGGGCCGGACTGCTACACTTGACGGGCTGGGTTGTCTAGCCCGTTTTTCGTTTTTGAAGAGGAGTGCGCGCTATGCGTTTAGTTTCATGGAATGTGAATGGCTTGCGGGCCGCGGTGAAGAAGGGTTTCGAGGATTCAGTGCTCGATTTGGACGCCGATGCGATTTGCCTTCAAGAAACGAAATTACAAGAGGGCCAGATCGATCTTGATCTTCCTGGCTACCTGCAGTTTTGGAGCTATGCCGAGAAGAAGGGATATTCAGGCACTGCGATTTTTACGCGTCGCGAGCCGCTGCGCGCGCTTCACGGTTTGGGAGTGCCTGAACTTGATACCGAGGGGCGCCTCGTCGCGTTGGAACTCCCCGAGTTTTGGCTCGTTGATGTGTATACGCCGAACGCGCAAGATGGTTTGGCTCGTATAGACCATCGTATGGCCTGGGACGATGCGTTTCGTGATTTCTGCAAGGGGCTTGAGGCCGGCGTGATTCCTGCGGGCGTGCCCGTGCAGGCGCAGGGGGCGGGCGAGGGACATGTGTGCGTCGCTGAGCTTCCGCGAACGGGAGCCGGTGAAGTCGCGCATCCGAAACCCGTGGTCATGTGCGGCGACTTCAATGTGGCGCATGAGGAAATTGACTTGAAGAACCCCAAGACGAACCGCGGCAATGCGGGCTTTTCCGATGAGGAGCGCGGCAAATTCACCGATTTGCTCGATGCGGGGTTTGTGGATACGTTCCGCATGCTGCATCCCGATTTGGAAGGTGCGTATTCGTGGTGGAGTTATCGCTTCAACGCGCGCAAGAACAATGCAGGTTGGCGCATTGACTACTTCTTGGTGAGCGAGGCTCTGCGAGCCTCGGTTGAGGATGCCGCCATCCATAACGAGGTTTTTGGCAGTGATCACTGTCCTGTGTCGCTCGATTTGAGGCTGTAGAAAAAATTTCAAATAGGGCTTGACCGCGTTTTTGAAACTCGTATAATAATTACCCGCTGGTTCGACAATAGCCAGTTAAATGGGCGGTTAGCTCAGGGGGAGAGCACTACCTTGACACGGTAGGGGTCACAAGTTCAAATCTTGTATCGCCCACCACTTCGCGGACATGGCTCAGTTGGTAGAGCACCACCTTGCCAAGGTGGGGGTCGCGGGTTCGAGCCCCGTTGTCCGCTCCAGAAATCTTACAGCCGAGGCAAGCGCCTCGGCTGTTTTTCGTTTTCGAGCACGGAGCGGGGCTCGAACCGATGAGGTGGAATTCCGTCAAGAAAACCGCCCAGTGGGCGGTTTTGTGCCAGCTGGCGTATAATCATGCAATTATGGATTTGCGAGCCTACAAAGAAACCTTGAACAGCCTGAAAACTCCCATGCAGGGGGTCTTCGTCGTTGTGCTGTGCACGGTGGCTTTTGTCGTGTGGCTTGGTGTGCTTGTCGTTATCACGAAGCTGTTGATGGGTTAGCGCGCTATGTGGCAGAAATTCTCATTCTATGACTTCCGCGTGATCGCGCACTATTTGGGCGTGCTCATGATGTTTCTTGCTGCGGCTGAATGCGTCCCGTTTGTTGTGGCCGTTGTGCTTGGCGAGTGGCAGCCGGCGTCGCATTATCTATTCGGCATGGGCGTCGCGCTCATCGTCGGTTCGCTTTTGCGCCTTATTCTCCCCAGTCCTGGCAAACTCACGCCGAAGCAGGCTTTGGCCGTTACGGGCTTTGCATGGCTTGCGTTGGCTCTTTTGGGGTGCATACCTTTATATATGTCGGGCCATTATGGCAGCATGCTCGATGCAGTGTTCGAGGGAATGAGCGCGTGGACCACGACGGGCTGTTCGTTGGTGCAAGATATCGACCATATGTCGATCGCCGATAATACGTGGCGCTTCACCATGCAATGCATCGGCGGTCAAGGCGTTGTCGTTATCGCTTTGTCGCTGGGCTTGTTCGGGCGTGCGGTCGATTCGTCTTTGTATTCCTCCGAGGGCCGCAGCGAGCACGTTATTCCTAACATTATGCAAACGGCTCGCTTCATCGTGCGATTCTCGATGGCGACCATCATCATTGGCACGATTCTGACCACGGCGGCGTGCCTCTTCATTGGCATGGCGCCCGTGCGCGCGTTCTTCAACGGGCTTTGGCTCGCTGTTGCTTCGTTCAATACGGGCGGCATGACCTCGATGTCGACGGGCATTATCTATTACCATTGTGCGCCGCTCGAGATCGTCATTATGGTGCTTATTCTTTTGGGCTCCATCAACTTCACTCTGCATAGCGAGGTATGGAAGGGACATATCGAGCATTTCTTCCGCGATATTGAGATTCGCACGCTTGTCGTGTGGCTGAGCGTGATTCTGGTTGCGTTCGTGGCGACGCTGTGCGCGGCGAAAATCTACGACGACCTGCCGACGCTTTTGCGACGGGCCGCATTCACCGTTGTGGCGGCATTCTCTTCGACGGGCTTCCAAACAATTAGCGTGAACCAAATGACCACGGTGATTTCGAGCGGCGCTCTGCTCATCATCATCTTCTGCATGGCGGTTGGCGGCTCGGCCGGATCGACCACGGGTGGTATTAAGGTGCTGCGCATCGGTGTTCTGGTCAAGGAATTGGTCGCCTATATCAAAGATTTGCTCGCCCCAGCTTCGGCGCGACAGGTGGTTATGTACTACCACGTTGGCCGCCGTCCCCTTTCCCACGATTTGGTTCGCGCAAACCTCGTGGTGTTGCTGCTATATGGCGTGGCATTTCTCATTACGACCATCGTTACGGTCACGTTCGGCTATGCTGCCGCGCCTTCTATGTTCGAATCGGTATCTATGGTGTCGAACATCGGCATGTCGTGCGGCATCATTCAGCCTGGCATGCCCGACCCGTTGAAGGTGCTCTATATCGTCGATATGTGGGCCGGCCGTCTTGAATACGTAACGCTCATCGCACTGCTGGTTTCCATTATTGCATCCATTCGCCTGAAAAGGAGGGTCCGTGCACGTTAGCGCAAACAGGCTATCGCGAACTGCTTTGGCTGCGGCTCTTGCTGCCGCTGTGGCCCTGGCGCCCGCAGGTGTTGCGTTTGCCGTCGATGGCGATGGCAGCTCGGCTGGATTGGTGTCGAATTCCGATTCAACTGCTACGGCCGACAAAAAGGATGTGTCCAAGGCGCGCGTCGATGCCGCTGCCGCCGATGCCGATGCCGCAAAGGGCGAAAGCAACAATGGGGAGGCACCCAAGCCCGTCGACAACCCCGATAATTCGATTGATGACGGGCAAACCTCCGACAACTCGTTTCTCTATGATGCGTCCATCGCCGATTTGGCTGGCGCCGATTCGTACTACGACAAACAAACCGTGCAGGTGACGGGCGAAGTGGTGGGTGAAGCCATTGCTGTGACGGGCGATGCCGACCATGCGTGGATCGTGCTGCGCGACTCCGATACGGGCTCGACCGTTACCGTATTCGTGCGTCGCAGCGATTTGCGCAAGATCGACACCTATGGGACATACGGTACGACGGGAACCACTTTGCGCGTTCGGGGCATGTTCAATCTGGCATGTTCTCAGCATGAAGGCGAAAGTGACGTGCATGCTCAGGTGGTAAATGTGGTTTCGGCCGGCTATGAGCATAAAGACGTCTTCAATGTCGAAGATTTCGCGCCTGGCGTCGTTGCTTTGGCTGTGGGTATCGTTTTGGCGCTCGTGTTTTGGCGCATGCGGGAAAGGTCGCGTTAATTAATGCTTATGCAAGGAACTGTGATCAAACTTGACCGCGGCTACCCGCTCGTCCGCTTGAACGACGGGCGTGAGCTTCGCTGCGAGCACGCAACGGCTTTGGTGAAGGGCGCCGACGTGCGCGCGACAACGGGCGATATCGTCGACGTGTCTGCGCCCGATGGCCACGATAAAGGCATCATCGAACGCGTGCATGACCGCAAACGCGCTTTCGTGCGCAAAGATCCGACCGAGCGCATGGAGCAGCAGGTGCTTGCGGCGAATTTCGATACGGTTATCGTGGCTGAGCCTTTGGTGGGCATCAATGTGCGCCGGCTTGAGCGCGAGCTCGTTTTGGCCCATGAGAGCGGTGCGAGCGTTGCCGTCGTGCTTACCAAGGCCGATTTGGCGGAAACCGAAGTCGAGCTTGCTCAGGCACGCGATTTGGTTGAGAAAATCGCCCATGGCACGCCTGTTCTGGTAGTTTCTGCCGAAGACCTCCAAAGCGTTGAGGGGGTGCGCGCCCTGATTCCGGAAGGTCGCGTCGCCGTGCTGCTGGGAAAAAGCGGCGTCGGCAAATCGAGCTTGGTGAACCTGCTGGTCGGAAGCGATGTGCAGGCAACGGGCGCCGTTCGCGAGGGCGATGGCAAGGGTCGCCACACGACGGTTTCTCGCGAAATGATTGCGATTCCTGGTGCTGGCAGCGTTGTCGATATGCCGGGCGTGCGCGGTCTTGCCTTGTGGGATTCCGATGCGGGCATCGAGGCCGCATTCGTCGATGTGGAGCAGCTCGCCGAACAGTGTCGATTCCGCGATTGCCGACATGAAGCGGAGCCTGGATGTGCGGTGCGCGCTGCTGTGAAGTCGGGCGAGCTTCCCAAGGAGCGCTATGACAGCTATCTTCGTTTGCGCGGCGAAGTTCGTGAGGCCAAAAAGCGCAATGAAGAGGCGAAGCGCATTCGTTCGCGCAAGGGTCATCCTCGTCGATGGAAGGGATAAAGCGCAGGTCGCTTTCGTGGCACCCCTGTTCCTCCATCTTCAAATCTCTACTCATATGAGCAAAAATACACATGTTCGTCGTGTGAGTTGATGACGTTATCAGGCGGTTTTTAACATTCAGCCCTAGAATGTTCCGCTATGGAAACTTTTGCTGAAATACTCCCGCATGCTTTCGAGCATGCATTCATCGACACCTTGAAGCTCGTGCCGTTCCTTTTCGTGACCTATCTCGCCATGGAAGCGCTCGAACACTACGCGAGCTCGAAAAGCATCGTCGCCGTTCGTCGCGCTGGCACCGCAGGTCCCGTTATAGGCGCGCTTCTGGGCGTGGTGCCGCAGTGCGGCTTTTCCGCCGCTGCCGCGACGCTGTATTCCGCGCGCGTTATTACCCTGGGCACGCTCTTTGCCGTATTTCTTTCTACGAGCGATGAAATGCTGCCCATCATGATTGCCGCGCAGGCCCCAGCGGGGTTCATTGCTGAGGTTCTCGCGATTAAGGCCCTTTGCGGCCTTATTGCCGGCTTTGTCATTGACGTGGTGCTGCGGCTTCGCCACCATGCTGTAGAAGCGATGCGTATCCGCGATTTGTGCGAGCGCGACCACTGCGGCTGCGACGATGAAAGCGATGCACCGTCCGCGCTTTTCGATACGCGCCGGGAGCATGGGGAAGGCGCCGCTAACCGCATTGACGATTGGGGTGCCGAGTATTCGAACGAGGAAGAACGTGGAGCCGAGCTTGCGTGCGCTTCCGACGAGCGACACGAGCGCGATCGCGCTCACAACTACGATCGCGGGCATGACCACAGCCGCGACCATGCCCATGCCCATGCCCACAATCACTCGCATGGACATGCCCACGGCTTCGGTGCTATCGCGAAGAGCTCTTTAGTGCATACGTTGCAGGTCACGCTGTTCGTATTCCTGGTTTCCCTTGCGCTTGAGATCGTTATCGACGGCGTTGGGGAAGACGCGCTCGCCTCGTTCATTTCCGCAAATTCGAACCTTTCCGTAGTGGTTTCGGCAATCGTGGGCCTTATTCCCAATTGCGCCGCGTCAGTTGTTCTTACCGAGCTGTATTTAGAGGGCGCCCTTTCCACAGGAGCCATGCTCGCTGGATTGTTGGTAAGCGCGGGCGTTGGCCTACTTGTTTTGTTCCGCGCGAACCGTCCCATGCATGAGAATTTCCTTATTGCCGCGGGCTTGGTCGCATGTGGCGTGGTGTTCGGATTTATTGTTGGAGTATTCGGGATTGCGCTTTAGTCGAATTTTCGTCGAACTGCGTCTTTCGGCGAAATGATATGGACAATTATTCGGAAGCTGTTTAGTATAATCGTTCAGTTGAAAGGGCGTTTCTGGCGTTCGTTATTGCATAGGGGGTTGCGATCGTTCGTCGGCCGTTAGTGGCTTTTCGGCGCTCTTTTATCATGTAAACAGTATTGTTTCAATGCGGGGGGTTTATTCAGAACCGCTAATACTATTGGAAAACTGTTTGCATGTAATAAGGTCTGTGTCGTCGCATGCTTCGGCGAGGCGCGACATAGGGGAAATACTAGACGATGAAGGGAGGTCGGCTTCGTTGCGTGGCGAAACCGAATCCCAAGGAGTTCGCTTGAGCTCCGCCCAAAAAAGAATTCTAGGTTACATTTCGGCGGAAACGACGTTGTCCGACGGCGTGCGCTGCTCGAAAAAGGAGCTCGCTAAGCAGGCAGGCTGTAGCGTGCAAACCGTCGACAGGGCGATTTTCCGCTTGCGCAAGCTTGGCCTTGTCGAAGTTGAAGAGTGCCATGCCGAGTCCGGCGCGCAAACGGCGAACCTTTATCGTGCCAAGCGCTAGCACCACCTGGACTTTTTGCCTATAATTCGGCTTAATTGAAGATTTGCCTGCCCTCATCCCCGGGTGAGGGGCAAAAATGGCACCTGCATCGTTTCGTTAGGGGTCGCTCTTTGGTGAGCGATAGAAACGCTGCGGGTGCCATTTTGCTCAAGAGCGAATTCGTTTTGCGCCGCCCGCGCGGCGCGCAGGAATAAGGAGGCAACACCATGGCGAAACTCGATGCTGGCATGACGCGAGAAGCGACATTCGATTTGCTGCAGGAGCACAACAAAGACGCGTTCCACATTGAACACGGCGAAACGGTTGAGGCGACCATGCGGTATTTCGCACGTGAATTCGATCCCGAGAATGAGGAGTTTTGGGGCATCGTGGGCCTTCTGCACGATCTCGACTGGGAAGAGCATGACGACGAACCCGAGATGCACACGCTATATGCCACGCCGCTCATCGAAGCTGCCGGGGGGTCGCTCGAGCTCATTCGCGCGATTCAGAGCCACACGAGCGACTTCAATCCCGACTTGCCCAAGCCGGAGCTGCAGATGGAGAAGATCCTGTTCGCGACCGAGGAGCTTACGGGCCTCATTGGGGCGGCGGTCATTATGCGTCCCAGCAAGAGCGTGATGGACTTCGAGGTGAAATCGTTGAAGAAGAAGTTCAAGGACAAGCGTTTTGCTGCCGGCGTGAATCGCGATGTAATTCGTTCGGGCGCCGAGATGCTCGGTTGGGAGCTGGACGAGCTGTTTGACCGCACCATCAGGGCCATGCAGAGTTTCGCGCCCGATCGCGACACCTTCAAGCCTGCTGAATAATGAACAAGGCCGCCCGATAGAGCGGCCTTTCTGTTCCGTCGTTTTATTCTTCCACCGGCTGGCCCGAGAAATTGAGGCTTCCCGTGAGTGCGCGCGCTGCGGTTTCGTCGAAATCGTCTTTATCGAAGGCTTCGATCGCGCTGAAGGCGATGGCTTTCGTGCCGTCGAAAATATCCCAGAAGCTTTGCGTGCTCACTTCGTGGGTATACGGGTTTTCCCAGGGGTGGCGCATGCGATTGTCGAAGTCGCTCACGCGCGTGGCATTGTCGCGGTGCGACATTGATTTGTAGAATGAGAATTGCCTGTTCAGGACGCGCGTTTCAATGACGTTGAGCGCACTTTGCATGGTTCCGTTCGGCGAGTAGAACAAGCGCTGCATTCGGCGGAAATCGTGCACGGCGGAAACGAACAGGTCGACGGGCGGGAATGTGCGGTACGCCTTCATCGCGACGAAGGCGTACATTTTCCCAATGGTTTGCAGGGTGTGCTCGCTCGCGTGGAGCGCTTCTTCGAAGGGGCGGTAGGAGCGAATGGTGCGCCCCAGTTTACTGAACAGCACCATTTCGTCGTATTCTCGTTCGATTTCAGCATGGACTTCGTTTTCCTGGCTGCGGTTGAGTCCGTCGATGCCTGCGTCGCAAATGGCGTATTGCTGGCAATACACGAGCGGATGCATGGCTCGGTCGAGCGAATAGTGGCACAGAAAGCCCAGCGCATAGGCGCGACCCACGGGCAATTCGTGTTCCTCGAGCACCTGCAGGCTTTCCTTCAGCGCGGCGATGAGTTTGCTGGGGGCGTTGTGGTGCATGGCGCTGCCCAGTCCGAAGAATTGCTTCATGCTCGGTGAAAGAACAAGGTAGAACAGCGGGTCGGGGCCTTGGTTGCCCAGCAAGAACGCATCTTTCTCGTCGATCGATTTGCCGATGACGTGCGAATGCGCGGCATAGACGTCTTGGCCGAAGAAATCGTGGGTAAGAATTGCAGGCATGATGCCTCCCTTTCGGAAGTATGGCGCGGGGCGTTTTTACGGCGAATTGACGTTAAGCCGCCAATGCGCGCGTCCCAGTGTAGACCCCATGATATACAATCGTTTGAGCGTTTTTTCCGCAGCGCCCAGAACTTTACGCAAGTTGTTATTTTGGGCGTCCCTCCCACGAAAAAAAAGGAAGCACGCATGTCCGCAATAAAATTGACGAAGCGCGAGAAGAGCTGGATTGTCTACGACGTTGGCAACTCGGCATTCGTGCTGCTGGCGTCGACCCTTATCCCCATTTACTTCTCGGCGATTGCCGACCCCGGCAGCTCTGTTGTAGTGGCCTGGGGCTATGCAACCACGGTGGCGTCGCTTTTGCTCGCGTTGCTCATGCCGTTTTTGGGCAGTATCGCCGACTTGAAGGGCAACAAGAAACGCTTGCTCGTGGGCTCCATTGGCACGGGCGCCGTGCTGCTCGCATGCATGGGCATTCCTGGCAACGCGATGGTGTTCTTAGTGATGTACGTGGTGGCGACCATCATGCTTAACGCGTCGCTCGTGTTCTACGATGCGTTCCTTATTGACGCGACCGATTCCGAAGACCGCTACGACGAGGTATCTTCGCAAGGCTATGCATGGGGCTACATTGGTTCGTGCGTACCCTTCATCATTTGCCTCGTGCTCGTGCTATTTGGCGAGAACTTCGGCCTCGGCCAGCTCGACGCCATTCGCATTTCCTTTGTGATTACCGCTGTGTGGTGGGTCGTTTTCAGCGTGCCCGTGCTGAAGAACGTGCACCAGACGCATTACAAGGAGCGCACCGAGCACCTGTTCCGCGACGCGCTCGTGGGCTTGTGGGCCACGGCGAAGCGCATTTTCGCCGACAAGCGCGTGTTCATGTTCATGCTCGCGTTCTTCTTCTATATCGATGGCGTGCATACCATTATCACGATGTCGACGAGTTACGGCACCGATCTGGGCATCGGCTCCACCCAGCTCGTGCTTGCGCTGTTGGTCACGCAGTTCGTGGCGTTCCCCTCGGCTATCGCGTATGGCCGCCTGGCGGGCAAATTCGGCACGAAGCGCATGCTGCTCATCGCGATTTTCGTGTACTTCTGCATCACGTTGTTCGCGGCGTTTTTCCTGCGTTCCGCTACGGAATTCTGGGTGCTTGCCGTGTGCGTCGGTTTGTTCCAGGGCGGCATTCAGGCCCTTTCGCGCAGCGAGTTTGGCAAGCTCATTCCGAAGGAACATGCCAACGAGTACTACGGCTTCTTCGATATTTTCGGCAAGTACGCAACGGTGCTTGGCACGCTGCTCGTGAGCGTGTTTACCCAGATTACGGGCAATTCCTCTATCGGCGTGCTCAGCATTGCCGTGCTGTTCATCGTCGGTTTCGTTCTTATGACGAAAGTTCCCGAGAAGTAGAACCCGCATCGCTCGCGCGGCGTATGCAACTTACGAAAACATAACGCTCGTTTAACAGGTGGGCGGCGGCTTAAGGCCGTCGCCCTTTTTCGTTATAGTATGGCCCCAGCACATATTTCGGGCATCGCGAATATGCGCGATACGCCGTTTTGAAAAAGGAGAGAGGTTATGGCTGAAGAGGCGAAGAATTCGGCGGCTGCGCATGCTGCTGAAATTGAGGTGCTCAAGCGTCAAATCGAAGAAATGAACAAGCGCCTCGAGGAACTTTCTGCGGCCACGAGCGCGGGCGCGTCTGCCGAGGGCGATTCTTCTGCTTTGGCTGCTTCGGCTGAGGTTGCCGAGGTTGCCGAGGTCGTCGAACCCGCGATTTCATCCGAGGCGCCCGCTGCCGATTCGGGCATGACGGGGTCTTTCGTTGCCGAAACCAACGCCTCCGCGGTCGAAGCGGTTCCCGCCCCCGCCCCCAACGTGTCGGCTGCCGCGCCAGAGGCTTTCGAGGCTTTCCCGAACACCCCGCCGATTGAGAAGGTCGTTGACGACGACGGCAAACCGGTCGACCCTGCCTATGTTGCTGCGGCCGTTGCCGATTTCATGCCCACGTCGCAGCCTCCCAAGCCGGCGCCTCCTGTCTTCAATGGCGCTCCCTATGGGCAGCAAGGTGCGGCGTCGCAGCAGCCTGCCGGCCAGCCGCAGCAATCCTATGCGCAGCCTGGTTATGCCGCTCAGCAACCTTATGCTCAGCAGCCGGGTCAAGCAGCGTACTATTCGCAAAGCAATGGCTATTATGCGTCGAGCCAAGGTGCCTATCAGGTTCCCTGCCAGCAGCCGCTCGTGCATACGAAAGACCATGTTGCCGCAGGACTGCTTGCGATTTTCTTGGGCGTGTTTGGTGTGCATAAGTTTTATCTGGGCTATCACACCACGGGTTTCATTATGTTGGGCGTGACTATTTTGGGCAGCCTGCTCACGATCGGCATTGCAGCGGGCGTGGTATGGCTCATTGGCGTTATCGAGGGCATTATTTACCTTACGAAGAGCCAGTCGGAATTCGAGCAGCTGTACGTATTCAATAAACGTGAGATGTTCTAGCGTTAATCAGGTAAAACGTCGAATGACATGCCGAATGCGGCGGCCGCTGCAAGCACTGCGATGATTGCAACGAAGGCGATAAGAAGGGCGCGTTTGCCAGCGCTCTTCTTTTTTTGGCCTTCGGCGTAATGGACCGATTCCGCAGAGGCGGGCTTGGTGCCATTAATGGGTGCGGGGGCGATGAACTCGGTAATGTCGGGGCTTTTCGCCTCAAAAGGTGTGGGGTCGCAGAATTGAGCGGGGTTGGCATCGGGATAGAGAGCTGCAAGCGCGGCGATTTCGTCAGATTTTTCCTGCTCGAGGGCTGCTTTTTCGGCGCCGAATCCGGGGAGTATCGTCGTTTTGTCCGACGGCGCGGCAAGGGGAATCACGGTCGTCTTGCTGGACGATGTGGCAAGGGGAATTACGGTTGTCTCGTTCGACGAGCTGTTCGGGGCGTCGAGCTCGGCCGAGTTCGAGCCCTGAGCTTCTTCAATCTCGTCGTGATCGTTTTCGTCGGCGGATTCCGATATGCCGTGTGCTTGCTCGCTGGATTGGTCTTCCGCTGATGTTTCGTCTGGGCCGCTTTCGTTGGCGGTCGCGAACGCGTCGTGGGCATCTTCGATGAGACCCTCTTCAATGGCAAGCTCTGGTGTGTCGGGGTTTTTCTCGCTGGAGCTGGTTGTGGGGGCCTCTTGAATTTCGATGCCGAATCCTTCTTCGTCGATGCTTCCGCTGCTGGCGGTAACGATATTTTCTGCATTGTCGGCGGGTTCGACTTTCTTTCCGCACATGAAGCAGAATCGTGCTTCATCGGGGAGTTTTGTGCCGCAATAAACGCAAAACATCGCATAACTCCTTCGCAATGAATTTTCTAGGCCCATGGGTACTTTCGTGAATGAGCCTATTGTAGTGCGCTCGACTTTCGCTCGCTGAAAAGTCGCGAAAAGCGCAGCGACGAAAAGAGAGAGAGCCCCCTGTTTCGTCGCAGTTGTCGTTGTAGGCCTATTCGCGCGCGATAAATAGGGCGAGCCTATGGATAAAGGCGAATTCGTCTCGCTTTGCGATTGGAAGGGCTCATTTGGTGCACGTGCTGCGACCTTCGACTATATTAAGGGCATGTCGTTATGCGTCGCTGATGGGGCGGCGTTTTGGAATGGAGGAAGCATGCTGAGTGATTCCGAAAAAGCTCTCGCGGAAATGATGGCCGCGCAATTCATGGACAAGGGTGACGCTGCTGCCGTCGAACCCGCGGAAGGCACGGTGAAAATCACGTTCTTCGAAAAGGGCAACACCGTCGATAGCTCCATTGAGGGCATTGCTTCGCGCATGCAGTTCGATGGCTGTTTCGCGATTGACGAATATATGATTCAGCGTAAAGACGGCACACCGGTCGACGCTGGCTTTGGCGCCGATTTCAACGACGCGGGCGGTCCGGTGGCGTCGTGGGTATGGTTCTCGCGCCCCGTGAACGGTCCAGTGAGGGCGAAATTCGAAGAGCGTTTCAACGGCACGTTCGACGAAGAGGGCCTGCGCATGGACATTCCTACGGATGATTTCCTCGCCTTCGCCGATTCGGGGGCATGGAACGCATTCGCGGTGGAAGACGACGAAGACAATCAGGTTTTGTTCGAATAAACGCAGCCTTCTCGTTGAATAAGGCTTAAAAAGCCTGGAATGAAGATTCATTCCAGGCTTTTTGCGTTCGAGATGCAAATCGATGGAGCGCATGGCGAAATGCAGGTTTGGCGTTGGGGCGCGGCTTAATGCCGGCGCGGAGCTTTTGTATCTGCGACGCGGTTTGGCGCGGGCGTGCAAAAGGACGCGAATTCGGTGCGGATGTGCGTCCTTCGTAGCTTATTTTGCTTGCAACCGCTTTGCTTTGCGACGTTTATGGATGAGGGCGCCCGCCAGCACGACAAACGCGGCGAAGCAGGCCAGCGCAGCAGCAGCTACGTAAGGGAACACGGCCCGATAACCGATTTTCCCTTCCTTGGGATTCGCGATAATCTGAAATGTTGCGTGCGTGTCGCCAGCGCAATTGCCGATGCCCTTCACCATGAGCGTCGCTGTGCCTTCGTTCACGTTTTCGGAATAAGACACCTCGTAATCGACGCCCTTTACAAGGGTGCGCCCGTCGAGCTTCACGACGGGGTCGGGCTCAATGGGATAGCTTGTGCGTACATGGTCGGGAATCATGTCGATGGTTGCGTTCGCCAAGTCGGCCGGAAGAATCACGAAACCCGTTTCCACGGTGCCCGTATAGTCGCCTGTGCCGGTGATGCTTACGTGCACGGTGCCGGGATTGACCAGGTCGCCATCGAATTGCACGTTGAAATCGACGCCCTCGCGAAGTGACGTCTCGGTTTTCTTGCCGTCTTTGACCGAGTCAATGCGCAGAGTGACTGTGGGGCGCTTTTCGGTGCCGTCATACATTATATCTTGCAGGCCCTGAACGCGGGCAGTGGCGATATCGGTCGTTTCGAGGGCTTCGAGGGTCTTTTTCGCCTGGTCGTATGTTGAAAGTGCGGGGCCAAGCTCCCCGCGTATAGAGTCGGCGGCGGCGGAGATGGCGTTGCGGGAAGTTGTGGCGTCATCGCCTTCGGCGTCGTCGGCGAAGGCCGCGGGGGTGAACATGGTGGTGCTCAACACGAGCGCGCATGCGGCACCGGCAAGGGCGCGGGCGGGTTGTGGCATGGTCACCTCCTTAGGAATTCTGCAAGTATTCAGTGCGATTGATTATAGCCTGCCTATGAGAGTTCATCATGGTAAGCTGTGCGGGTATCACGAGAAGTTCCAAGGGGGAATGGCATGCATACATTCAATACGCGCGGCACGTGCTCGCGCCAAATCAATTTCGACATCGTCGACGGCAATGTGCACAACGTGAGCTTCGTCGGCGGCTGCGACGGCAATCTGAAGGCTATCTCGAAGCTCATCGAGGGCAAGCCTGTCGATTGGGTCGTTTCTGTTCTTGAGGGCAATACCTGCGGTCGTCGCACCACGAGCTGCGCCGATCAGCTGACACAGGCCTTGAAGGCTGCCGAAGCGGGCGAAATCTAACCGGAACGCATTCGTCGTTTCATCAAAGGAGGGGAGTGAGCATCGGGCTCGCTCCCCTCCTTTCTTTTCCGTGCCTGTTAAACGCTACGAGCATTTAACAGGTCGCGAGTTGCGATGCGCGCCACTTCCGCGACTAGAGCGTTGAGAAGGCTGTGAAATTTTTCAGGCGCACGTCGGCGAGGGCTTGGCATGCCTTCGCATCGCCTGCGCTGGCCGGTTCGTCGATGAGCATCACGGGGAAGGCGGCCGCATGCGCCGTTTCGATAGCGTGCAGCGAATCTTCGAACACAAACGTGGTTTCGCGCGGGGTGCCAAGGTGCGAAAGCGCCAGCTCGAAAATGTCGGGCTCGGTTTTACTTGCGCCCACTTCAGTGCAGGTGAACAGCGCCGAGAAATATTTAAGAATATCGAGTCGTTCGAGGGCCGCAAGCGCGCAGTCGCGACGCGTGGCGGTTGCGACGCACATGGCGACACCCGCGTTGCTCAGCGCCTCAAGCATGTCGACAACGCTCGGCTTGCATTGGATGCAATCGCGGTAGGCGAATTCAATGCCGCTCATCACTCCCGTGCAAATTTCTTCAATCGATTGCTCTAGGCCGTAAGTTTCCTTCATGTAATGCGCCGATCCCTCCATGGTAAGGCGCTTGAAGTGGTAGCGAATGTCTGGCTCGGGCGTTTTGCCGAGTGAGCGAAGGTAGCGCTCGCCCAAGTCGTCCCACCAGGGCATAGAATCGAGCAAAGTTCCGTCCAAATCGAAAATCGCGCCATGAACGCACTGTGGGGCGCTTGGCCACACGATGCCGTGCGCCGTCTCGATGACGGTTTCATTTGCGAGTTCCGCCGCTGCCGCTGGCGTGTTTGCCCCAATGAAGTCAAGGGTAGGAATGCTGCCCAAGTTCGCTCCTTACATAATGGACGTAGCCGCAATAACAATAAAGCAGGTGAGCAGACCCGATACCGCAATGGCCACGCCGCTCATGGCTCCTTCGAGTTTGCCCATTTCCAGGGCCTTCGCCGTGCCTACCGCGTGGCTGCACGTGCCAATGGCCACGCCCTGGGCCACTTTGTTCTTAATGTGGAACAAATTGGCCAGCATAGGCGAGAAGATGGCGCCCATAACGCCCGTGGTCATGACGGCCGCCATGGTGATAGACGCCGTTCCGCCCAGCTCTCCGGTCACGGCAAGCGCGATGGGAGCGGTGGTCGATTTCGGCAGCGTGGAAAGCGCCACTTGGTCGCCCAGGCCGAACAGCTCGCACAGTCCGTATGCGCTCACCATGGAAACGGTGGATCCTACCAAGCATCCTATGAAAATCGGCAGGAAATTGCTCTGCAGAATCTTGCGTTGCTGGTAAATGGAGAACGCCAACACAGCAGTGGCGGGGCCGAGCATGGACGAAATGAGCGTTGCTCCCTTTTCGTACGAATCGAGGGGGATGTTGAATACGGTAAGGCCGATCATGATGATGGCCACCGTGACGAGCAGGGGGTTGAGGAGCGGGGAATTCGTTTTGCGGTTAAGCCACACGGCGAACGCGAACACGCCAACGCTCAGCGCCAGGCTTCCGCCTGCTTCAAGAACCGATGCGAAATCCATGGCTATTCTCCTTCGGTTTCGGTCGTGAACACGCCACGTAGATGGACGTCTTTGCCGGCACGTTTGCCTGCAATGTATTTCTGCAAGCGTCCAACAAGAATTACCGTGAGCGCCGTGGAGAGGAACACGAGCACGGTGGTGATGATGCATACGAGTGCGAACCAGCCGATGCGGTCGCCGATCATGGGGAGGCATCTTAGGATCGTGACGCCCGCAGGAATGAAGAATACAGGCATGTATTTCAGTAGGAAGCTTGATACGAGTTCGATTTTGCTCTCGTCAATCATGCCCGATATCAGCAGCGAGAGCAGAATACCCATGCTGCAGATGTTCGCAGGAACCTCGACGGGCAAATGGACCGAAACCGCTTCGCCGATGTAGCAAACGCCGGCAAGGAAGGCCAGCTGAATGAAGAAAAGCGTAAGTCGCTTGCTGTGGAATTTGATGCGTTCTCGCATGGGTGGGTCATCTCCAGGCTTTCGGTAAAAGGGGTCGCCATCGTACACCCGCATGGAGCTGCTCTTGGAAATGTGAAAAAACGTCCATGGCACTTTGGCAGCATCTTCACGTTTTGCAAAGTAGCCTTCAAAAGTTGAATTTCATTTTTGACCTGCGCTTTGCGTGGGTTTTACGTTCGTGCGGCATGATGATTCCAGCGAATTGAACTTTTCCCGCGCTCGTCGAAAGGGGTTTGATTCTTTCGCGAAACTCTCGCGGCGAGCATACGATAGGAGCTTTTGCGTTTGCGGAAAGGGGTCTGTCATGGAGCTCGCGATTTTGCTTGCGGCGCTCGTGGTAACGCTTGCCGTGTGTTTTGCGGCGCTTCGTTTGCTTGCCTATGAATTTGATTGCGTGTGCGGTCCGAGCGCCAATGGACGTCAGCGTGCGCAGCGCGTACGTCAGGAACTGGTTGATTTGAGCTGACGAGCTGTTCGAGCCGAGCTGGCGAACCGTTCGATTCGGATTGACGGCCGACGAGCCGTTTGACCTGGGCTGTCGGGCTGTTCGACTTGGGCTGTCGGGCTGTTCGATCGGCGCTTGCCGATGCTCGTCGATGCTCGCCGACGTTTGTCGCCGTTCGCGATGCTTGTCATGGGGCGCGATAGCCGTTTTCGCGGCGGCGTTGCCGTCCTCTTCTGTTTTGCGCGCGTCGTCGCTATACAATGGTGCAGATTAAAAAAACGCTGCAGTAAACGCTGCCGACCAAGTGGCATTCGAAGGAGCGATTATGGAAGAAGACGTGTGCACGGCAAGCTTCGATGAGGCGGCCGGATTGCCCGAATTGCTCGGCATCGAGCAGGTGAGCGATGGCTGGATTAAGAAATATATTCTGACGTATCGCTTGCCGAATGGGCGCGAGCTGAAATATGACGTGGTTTCGCGCAAGGGCCTTGAGGAATATCGCAGCGAAATCGAGACGCTGGGAACCGTTGCGCCCCAGGTTGATGCGGTGTGCATTGTGGGCCATACGGCGAACGATGAATTCCTGCTCATTCGCGAATTCCGTTTCCCCATGAATCGCATGTGCGTGGCGTTTCCCGCTGGTTTGCGCGAGCCTGGCGAGGACATCGTGGAATGCGCGGCCCGCGAGTTGCGCGAAGAAACCGGCTTCGATTTGGTGCGCGACGAGTGCGGCCAGCCGGTGAGCGCACGTGCATGCGTGCAGCCTGGTTTTTCGTCGCTCGGCATGGGCGACGAGAGCATCGCCATGGTATTTGCCGAGGTGGAACGTGTGGCCGAGCCGCGCAGCGAGTCGACCGAATTTATCGAGTCATTCCTTCTTCCGCGTGCCGAGGTGCCGATGTTTCTGAGCGAGAATCGCGATCCGCTTTCTATTCGTTGCCAGCTGGTGCTTGAGATGGTGGCTCAGCCGCCGTTCGAATTTGGCGTGAAGGCGGGTGCGTAAGTGGCGCAAAACGAGCAGTTTCAAAACCCATCGCGCGATAAACGTGGCGCGCGTGATGGCCAAGGTGGCCAAGAAGCGCGTCGCTCGAGCGCACGAGGCGATTTCCGGGGGCGAGATTCGCGCAAAAGCGAGCCAAGTGGTCGCGGTGCTTCGCGTGGCAATGGGGGGTCCCGTGGCAATGGGGGGTCCCGCGGTGAACGGGGATTTCGCGGCAATGGCCGACCTCATAACGATTGGGGGTCCCGTGGCGATGGCGCGTCCCGCAGCGTTCGCGGCGATGTTGGGCTGGCGGCCACGGAGCCCGCTTTCGAACCGTTGCCTGCGCAGTATCCCCTCATGGTGGGCAACATCGACGGCGGACGTAAGGTCGAGGTGCTGTGTCGCGACAAGGGCGCCGATCAGTTCGCGGCGCGTCTTCGCAAAGTGGCGAAAGACCGCCGCAAGTGGGCGCGCGACAACGACATTTCGTGCTATCGCGTTTACGATGCCGATTTGCCCGATTTCGCCGTAGCTATCGACCGATATGACGGCGTATGGAAAAGCGAAGGCGAGAGCTGCCTGGTCATAGCCGAGTATCAGGCGCCGAAATCAATCGACGCGGCGAAGGCTGCCGCCCGTCTGGACGATGCGGTGGAAATCGCCTCGGCAACGCTCGGCATTCCTCGCGAGCGCGTGTTCTTGAAGACACGCCGTCGCGAAAAAGGCGGCGGGCAATATACCGACCAGCAAAAAGAGGGGCATGTGCTCTATACGCAGGAATCGGGCAACGTGTTCGAGTGCGACCTGGGTTCATATTTGGATACGGGCATTTTCCTCGATCACCGCGTGACGCGCGAAATGGTTGGAAGCATGGCCGAAGGCAAGTCGTTTTTGAACCTGTTCTCGTACACGGGTACCTGCACGGTTCATGCGGCGGTGGGCGGCGCAAAATCGACGCTTACGGTCGATTTATCGCAGACCTATTTGTCGTGGGCACATCGCAATATGGAATTGAACGGCTGCGATGGCCCCGAGCACGGCTTCGTGCGCGCTGATGTGTTGCAGTGGATTGAACGTGAGGCGCGCGGGTGGCGCCGCTTCGATTTGATTTTCGTGGACCCGCCTACGTTTTCGAATTCGAAGGCCATGGGTAAAAACACTTGGAGCGTCCAGCGCGACCACGTGAAGCTGTTGACGAATGTGGTGCGCTTGCTCGAGCGCGACGGCGTAGCGGTGTTCAGCTGCAACCTGCGCAATTTCAAGCCTGATGTTGAAGCGCTTGCCGAGGCGGGCGTGGCAATTGAGGATATTACGCCGCAGACCATTCCGCACGATTTCGAGCGCAATGCCAAAATCCATTGCTGCTATTTAGTGCGCAAGGCCTAGGCGGAAGAAGGCGGACCGGCCTGCGCTCGACTTCTTTCCACAGATAACGGAAGTTGTTTATTGATGCAATGTGACGGTTGCACGAAAATGACGCCGATGAAGGCAGCTGACGTTGTTGGTGCGAACAATATTTTTTTGCATGCGGAAGGGGAATCGGAATGGTTGACGAGAAACTGATCGAGAAGATGTGGTGCAACGTTCCTGAAGCGCCCGAGTTCCGAGAGAATATTGAGATTGTCGAGGTAAACGAGCCTGGGTATGTGCACTTCACGATGGATATTCCCAAAAGCTTGGGTAATTATCGCGGCGGTATCCATGGCGGCACGGGCTATTTCATTGGAGAAATCGGCTGCGGGTTCGCGACGTATTCGTTTGGCGTGAACAACGTGTGCAATTCCGCGAGCATCAATTTTTTCAAAGCGGTGCCGTGCTGCAAGGTCGACGTGACGACCGAGCCTTTGCATAAGGGCCGCTCGACGGCCGTGATTCGCGTGACCACGCGCGAGGCGGCGACGGGCAAGCTGCTATTCCAGTCGACGCACAATATGTTCCTCATGGGGCCGATTGAATAAGCGCGCGAGGCAAATGGGCAGCGGCTGGTTTCGTGTGGGCGACGTTTGGGCGGGGCTTCTTCGATTGGGGTGTCTGGTTGCGTCTTGCAAGTCCGATTTTCGAGCGGTCAATCTTCGGCGCAGCCGTCCCCAACCGTTCGTTGGGTGCGACGTTTGCGCCGAGGAACCAAAAACGCCGGATGCGTATGACGCATCCGGCGTTTTTGCGTTGGTTCGCGTGCTTTCGTGCGCAGGTTGTTAGCGTCGTCGTAGCTAGCGAAGGGCGAGTGGTGTTGAATGGGACGGCTCCGAGGAATAGGGACCGCCCCGCGTTTGGATGCCGAAATTCTTATTACGATTGACGAGCGAACGAGCGCTTTGCCCTGATTATGAAGAGCTAGCGATTGGCGAGCATTCTTGGAAATTCGGCTTTGCGTTAATTGCCGAGGCTGTATGCATTCCTTTTTAAGGCACCTAACATATTGCGGGGTGGAACAGCCTGGTCAACCCGTCGGGCTCATAATCCGGAGGCCGTAGGTTCAAATCTGATCCTCGCGACCAATAACACCAGGTCACAGGCTCAAGCTCGTGGCCTTTTTCTTTGTCTGGACCCCCAAGTGGTCCCAAAGTGGTCCCAAACCCCAAGAAGTACCAAACTTTCATGGCTCCAACACATGCTTGCGTGACGGCAGTTGCGGCTGTGGCAGGTATGTAGGGATGCCCCTGAATTTGCAACAGAACGCACCATCACTATGGTAAATGGCTATTTAACTGCATAATGGTCTACGGAAGGCGTTAGTCGTCCCATCTGTTGGCATCTGTCCATCTATAATCGGGATCAGGATTTCTTCGGGGGTCTTTTTGCCAGCGCTCTGCGGAACGCCGACTCATCTCTCTACCGAGGCGCTTCATTTCTGGTGTTTTCTCGCCAGTTCCATCCTGCCCGCGCGAAAGCCATTCTTGACGCCTTCTCTCATAATCGCTTTCAAGTTCCTCATCGGTTCCGTTTTCAATTAATTTGTCGAAATCGCTCTTAAATAAATCGCTGAACCAGCCCATTCCGGTCTCCTATCTTTTAGTTGTTGCATTTGGGAGCCGAATATCGAATGCTTTCAGATGC